>Ga0326727_10003905_pt1 | contig 46329 bp, 41 predicted proteins | sample MB2enrmetagenome_FD_207643 | JGI IMG/M metagenome (GOLD analysis project Ga0326727, IMG submission 207643) | Lab enriched peat soil microbial communities from McLean, Ithaca, NY, United States - MB29MY | ecosystem: Environmental > Terrestrial > Soil > Wetlands > Peat | place: USA: New York... | reverse complement strand
AAGCGCGGACCAAAGAGGCTCTCGATCAGGCCATTGCTCAGTTGCTGCCCCTGCTCACTGCCGAGGATGCACAAGCGTGGTTCCGCCTCCCATTTAATGCTCTACAGCAATAGGAGAAATGCTCTAAGGACACAGAAACCCTGGTTTCGCTCTAGGGGACGCGCAGCGGGTGCTGCGGGCTTTGACGAGTGGTGGTGCGGTTTGGCGACAGCCGAGAATCTTTTCTGGTGAGATCGGCGTTTTTCGGGTACCTATCAGGACCGGGGTGGCTCACAGAAACCTAGGTACGGAGAATTCGCCCACCCATTTCGGCGCATATCATATATTACTAATCGGGTTCCCTCGGCTGACCCAAATCGGCATTTAGCATCGCAAGGAGGCTCCGCCTTGTACGAAATTCTCTTGACGGAAATAGATATTCGACTGCGCGAGATTGAAGACAAATTCTCTACGGAATACCGGAAGTTGAAGGATGCGTGGCGCGCTGCCAGAGGCTGGGCGACTACTGGAGAGTCACCTTCCGAAGAAACTTCCATCGTCGTGCCTTACGTGGGGTCCGGGCTGAATCGGCTTGCCGAAGGCGGCGTCGGGAGTTGGGCGGACCTCGTCAAGAACGTGGCCGACCTTATGCCTGAAAAGCTCGGTACCGAACACCAAATCCATCGCAGTGGTCTGACGATGCCGCAGCAGCTCGAGATATACCTACGACAGGCGGCTACGGACCGGGATCTACCTGGGAACATTTTCGAAGCCTTTGAGAAAGCGTTCGGGGGACAGGGCAGTCCGAGTTCTTTCCATAAGCGACTCGTGAGCATGTTTCCCGTGCTATTAACTACGAGCTACAACGATTTGTTGGCAGCATCTGATCCGTCGAATAGGAAGGTTTTTGATGTCACAGATCCAAGCTGTGGTTTGGACTTAACGGTCCCTTCCATATGCCACCTTCATGGCAGATGGGCGTCGGACACTTCACGCAAAGAGCTCCAAAATAGGATATTCGCTGGAGTCGGTAGCGACAAACATTCGCGACCATGTCTTGTGCTGACAGAAAACCAGTATCACCGGCTCTACTCAGACCAACAGTTTCGAGACGCTCTTGAATGCATTTTGGGCTCACGGCACGTTCTGCTTTTCTTGGGGGCCAGCCTAGCCAATGACGAGGCTGGCATACATAATATTCTCACCGCGAGGCGACTTTCCCAAGGCTCCTTCTCAGGACTGTATGTTGGGTTTGATTTAGACCCGCTAAAAAAGAAGCTGTTGGCCCTACGCGGTATCCAATGCATAAATCTTCCCAGAGAGTTCGGTCTTTCTAGGCATGCTACCGAGATGCTCTTTCACGCTCTCTTTGATTGCTTGGAGAAGCGCTTTGGAGTGAATTGCCCATCCGTGAAATCGCCAGCTCCCGTCCTTCCGGGGCCTGAGATCCTCTGCGTTGGTCTGTCATCTTGGAATCGCATCTTCAGCCTGCGCAGCAGACCGCGAATTGGAACCGAGACCTCTTATAAACTCGGGGGAGAAGAAGTGGTCGAAGAGCCTGGTGGGCAACATCTTGCGCCAGCGCTTCACCTGGTTAGCCAAGGCCACCAGGTTGCGCTTGCCAGTACCACTGGCGATGACGCTCTCGGTGATCAGGTTAGAAAATGGGTCACTCGGTACGTGGAACGGAAAGCAAGCGGGGGAACGGGCGACCTCTTTATGCGGCCGTGGAGGATCATGGGCAGCACCCGGCTCACCACGGCTGTAACCTTCGGCGAAACTCGCGTGATCTTCGACTACGATCGGGAAGGTCTCCCGGTTCTAGAGGCACCACGCATCGAGCTAGCACTGTGGAACGGTCTCAAGGCGCTTTATCTGGGACCATACTACTTGGAATTTCAAGAAGGCGTGCTCGACACATTGCCGAGCGTCCCTTTGAAGTTCTTTGAAACCGGCACACGAGGGCCGGAAGACCCAGCGTCATTTCAACGATCTGTGGAAATAGCACGACGCTGCACACATGTTTTGAGCTCGTCAGCATTTGTGAATCGACTTGTCGGAGGGAATGAGAAATTGAGCAACCAAGGTACCCAACGTCTCTTGTATAGGGATGCAGACAAAAATGGGTCATACCTTGCCAAAAAGGCGTTCAGACTTTTGTGGCCAACTCCAGCAGATCGCGGCTACTTGATAGTTTTGATCGGACGATGGGGCTCCTTGATAGTAGATCAGTACGAGAAGGTCGAGCGAATACGTGCCGTGAAGCTCCCGAAAAAGCAGGGCCGCAATTGGCTCGGATGTGGAGACCTTTTCAGAGCTGAATTTATCCACCGAGTTCTCATCGGCGCGAGCTGTGAGGATGCGGCGAAAGCAGCAACCCAAGCGGTGGCAGAAAAAATTCCAAAAATGTCGTTCTTTTTGGAATGAGGGTTTTTGAACTGCTGGAGTGCCTAAATGACTGCGAATAGGTTCATGCGAGTCTATTTTCAAGTTGGTCAATCGAGAATTTTCCGGCCGCGCCGTTTACCATTTAAGGACGGGTTTCGGCTTAACAGTCGTGCGCATTTCACGAAGCGGTTCTTCTGAGAGTTCCCGCCGACATGCGCTCGCCGAGCACAGATTTGTACCGGCAAGTCGGCCAGTGTTCATCGATGTGCCCACACAAGCGTCTCAGTTGGCGACAATAGCCAATGCGCTCAGCAGGCGCCGCTTCGCGGGGCTGGTAGTTTCTCAAGAATGGGGGAGGGGTTTCTGCCTGAGTTGAAACCCGGCCTACCCAAACGCTGCAGGATCGAACGATCGATGGCTCTCTGCGCCGCGGGCACCGCTGGCCGCACCGCGGGTGCTCGCAGATGATTTCCCTCCCAGCGCGCAAAATGGAGGTATGGATCATGACCGAAGACCCGGGCTGTTACTGACCCCTGACCCCTGTTCCCTGATCCCTGTTCCCTAGTCCCTAGTCCCAGCTCCCCCCCCTGTACCTCGCTGGGCCCCTTTTTCGGCCCGGAGTCCTCCGTAACTCATGCAGAATGAGCATGTTAATTCTTGCGACTATTCACTTGTCAGTAAATAATGCCGCCTGATTTTTTGCCCTTTTCGGTCCAAAAAACCCCCGAAACCGCGCCAAAATCCCCCAAAATATCTCAAATTTCGCACGGCGGCCGATGCGAGTTTCAACCGCAAATCCGCTTGCCGGAACCAAATTCGATACTCGTTTTCAGTCATTTCCTCTCGAGATTCAGAGCGGGCTGAATGCGCAAGGCGGCGACCTCGCGGGAGAGCGCGTCGAGCCGGGCCATCAGCTCGGCGTGGCGCTTGTCGGCGGCGGAGGGGTCGAAGGCCTCCACGTAAAAGGTGCCGTTGGGTTCGAGCTGGCACCTGCGCACCTGGTGGAAGTCCTCAAAGCCCTGGCGGTGAATGACCGAGAGCAGTTCCTCTTGGGTCAGCGACTCGCGTTGCATGGCGCGCCGGTCGAGCTGCCCGTCGACGACCAGGACGGCGGAGCGGCCTTCGAGGGCGCGTGTAAGGCGCTGCGAGCGGAAGAGCACGCGGACTACTAGCCAGTTGATGGCCAGCAGTCCGAAGGCGCCGATCACGCCGCCAGTGACCGAGTTGTCGTCGCCGATGATGGCGTTCTGCACGGTGTTGGAGAGCGAAAGCAGAACCACCAGGTCAAATGGGTTGAGCTGGGCCAGCTCGCGCTTGCCGAATAGGCGCAGCAGCACCACCAGCACCAGGTAGACGATCACCGGACGGGCCAGCTTCTCCAGGATGGGAAGCGGCAGATGGAACATGTTGTCGAAGACGAGTGAGTGGGGCATGGAACGAGGGTAAAACAGGGAACGAGGAACGGCAATCGAAACAAAGATGGCTGCCGCGATAGCTCACGGCTTCAGTCGACAGCTTTTCTCAACCAGCCTCAGGCTCCGGCCGCAACCTTGCTCTTAAAGAAATCGAGCGACTTCGCCAGGCCTTCCTTGAGCGAGATGCGCGGTTCCCAACCCAGCAGGGCGCGGGCTTTCGCGATGTCGGGGCAACGGCGGGAGGGGTCGTCCTCGGGCAAGGTTTCAAAGCGCAGTTCGCTCTTGGAGCCGGTCACCTCAAGTATTGCTTTCGCTGCTTCGAGGATGGTGAATTCGTCGGGGTTGCCGATATTCACCGGCAGGTGTTCGCTGGAGCGCGAGAGGCGCAGGATGCCTTCGATCAGGTCGTCCACGTAACAAAAACTGCGCGTCTGGCTGCCGTCGCCGTAGATGGTGATCGGCTCGCCGCGCAGGGCCTGCATCATGAAGTTGGAAACGACCCGGCCGTCGCTTGGGAGCAGGCGGGGGCCGTAGGTGTTGAAGATGCGGACCAGGTGGGTGTCGACGCCACGCGAGCGGTGGTAGGCCATCACCAGCGCCTCGGCGTAGCGCTTGGCCTCGTCGTAGACCGAGCGGGGGCCGACCGGGTTCACATTGCCCCAATACTCCTCTGTCTGCGGATGTTCGAGTGGGTCGCCGTAGCACTCCGAGGTGGAGGCGTGGAGAAAGCCGGCCCCATACTTGGCTGCGATTTCGAGTGTGTTTTCGACGCCGGCCGAGCCTGCCCTCAGGGTCTCGATGGCCAGGCGGAGATACTCCGGCGGGCTGGCCGGAGAAGCAAAATTGAAGACGTAGTCCACCTGACCCAAATCGAAGGGCTGGCAGATGTCGCGCTCTTCAAACTGGAAGCGCGGCTCGGCGGCCAGGTGGGCAATGTTTTCGCGATCGCCGGTCGAGAGGTTGTCTACACCGGCAACAGTATGCCCCTCCGCCAACAGCCGGTCTGTCAGATGAGAACCCAGAAATCCGGCAGCACCGGTTACGAGAATGCGCATAGTTGAACTTTCGTACTCCGCAACTTAGGGATGGGGCCCGGTTCACGATACTTCTCCATGGCAAGTGATGGGCAAGGGGGAACTGACCATCACTCTACCATGCTTCGCGGCAGTTACAGCACTCCGCTTCGCGGTTTGCCTTGCTGCGCCTGATAACTTGCTGGCCTTCCCACGCTGACGTACGTGAATCCATGGTCCAGCATCTGTTGGGGTTTGTAAAGGTTGCGGCCGTCGATCACGATGGGAAAGCGGACGGCATCGTTGAGCCGCACCAGGTCGATCTCCGCAAACTCCTTCCAGTCGGTCAGAATCAGCACTGCGTCGGCGTCATTGGCCGCCTCGTAAAGGTCGGCGGCATAGCGCAGTTTCGCCGAAGGCGACAGCACCGCCTTGGCGCGCTCCATGGCCGCCGGGTCGTAAGCCGCGACCGAGGCGCCCGCTTCCAGGAGTCTCCTGACGATGTCGATGGCCGGAGACTCGCGAATATCGTCGGTATTGCCCTTGAAGGCTAAACCTAGCGCTGCCAGCCGCTTGCCGGGCAGGGTCCACAACGCCGAGAGCACCTTGTTGAAAAAGATATTCTTTTGAGCTTCGTTGATCTTGCGGACCTCCTGGAGCAGTTCAAAGTCCACACCGCTCTGTTGGGCCACCCGGTGGAACGCGGCCACGTCCTTTGGGAAACAGGAGCCGCCGTAGCCCAGGCCAGCGCGCAGAAACCCCGGGCCGATGCGCTTGTCCAAACCCATGCCGGTGGCTATGTCCTCGATGTCAGCGTCTACGGCTTCGGCCAGGTTGGCTACCGCGTTGATGAAGGATATCTTCAAGGCCAGAAAGGCATTCGAGGCGTGCTTGATGAGCTCCGAGCTCTGCGCCGAGGTGATCAGCAGCTTTGCCGGATGCGAGGCGCTCAAAGCCCCTGGGAGCGCGCCGGGCTGCGCGTAATAACTGCCTCCGGTGAGCGGCTCATAGATGCGCCGGACCAGATTAGACGAGCGTTCTGTGCCGGCGCCTACCACGATGCGGTCAGGGTGCAGGAAGTCGAGGATGGCCGTGCCTTCACGCAGAAACTCGGGGTTTGAGACCACGTCGAAGCTCTGCGGGTCCACGCCATGGCGGTGCAGCACGCGGCGGATCCACTCATTGGTATACACCGGCACCGTGCTTTTTTCCACGATCACTTTGTAGTGATTGATGTGCCGCGCAATCTCAGAGACCACGGCCTCGACATAGGAAAGGTCGGCGGCGCCCGTGTCGCCCTGGGGAGTGCCCACGGCGATAAAGATAACCTCGCTTCTCTCCACGGCGCCGCCCAGATCGGTCGTGAAATCCACAGCGCCACCGTTGTGCCTGGCCAGCAACTCGGGCAGGTGGTCTTCGTAGATGGGCACGCCGCCTTCACGGAGGGTCTTGACTCTGGCTTCGTCATTGTCAACGCAGAGGACGCGATGGCCCATTTCAGCAAAACAAACGGTTGCAACGAGTCCCACATATCCGGACCCGATCACGCAGATGGAAACTGGTTCTTGCATACGGTGGGGCTTTCTCCTTCGCCGCTTCCCGTTGCGGCTGGCCCCGAAGTAATTTTGGGCCGCTGAGGCCTGCGAGCAGCGCTCGAAGGCAAATCGGAATCGAATCCAAGGCCGGCCGGACGCCATTCGCCCCAGATGCGACCCAGGAAAACAAACCCTGCAACATAGCGGTCCAAGGTCGCCTTCCTTTAGGCTATCCGGTAGGTACAGGGTCGGGCAAACCTTCCCCGTGAATCTCTTCATGGATTGGCGCGGTTGCGGGACGATTGGAGTAGTCTTGCTTCGAAATTGGGCCGGTTTGTCCGGGGCTGGATTGGCGGTCTGGTAGAGTGAGATCACGATCGAAAATGCGGCGCCGTTTCGGTTGAGCGCAGGTCTGCCGAAAGGCGGATGACAGTCTGTTTGTTGTGGAGGATAGGGACAACTCTCATGGTTTCTACTGGGCAATTGCCACTGCCCGAACTGGTTCCTTTTCGCATTACGCCGAGGTTTGTGGGCCGGGTCTGGGGTTACCGCGATCTTCGCCCCTGGTTTGACTGGGCCGCCGAGGTAGGAGAACCCATCGGAGAAGTCTGGCTCAGCGGGGACGAGTGCCTGGTGGCGACTGGTACCCATGCAGGAAAGACGCTGGGCGGCTTCTTCGGTGAAGTTCCCGAAGCGATGCTCGGCTGGGGGACACTGTCGGCGGCTTCCCCGTTGCTGATCAAAGTCATCTTTGCCAGGGAGAAGTTGAGCGTACAGGTGCATCCGGACGATAGACTGGCGCGGAAGTACGGCCAGCCTCGCGGCAAGACCGAATGCTGGTACGTGCTGGCGGCCGAACCGGGAGCGCAGGTGGCTGCCGGACTCAAGCCGGGAGTCACGCTGGATCAGGTCAGGGAAGGAATTCAAGCGGGCACGCTGGAAGAAAGACTGAACATGCTGCCGGTGGCGGCGGGAGAGATGATTCTTGTGGATGCCGGGACGGTACACGCCATCTGGCCGGGGTCGATTCTGCTGGAAACCCAGCAGAACTGCGACCTGACCTACAGGATGTACGACTACGGACGCGGACGCGAGCTGCACATCGAGAAGGCCCTTGAAGCCACGCGGCTCACGACCCGCGCGGGCAAGGTTCCTCCCAGGGTGCTCACAGATCGCACGATTCTGATCGATGAGGAGCACTTTCGTGTAGAGCGTATCCCAGTGGACGGGCGCCGGACGAGCGCCAGCCTGAGCGGGGAGAGCGAGCCGGTTCGCGGGCTGGCGTATCTGTTTGCGGCCGCGGGGTCGGGGAGGATTCATAGCCCTCGGCAGGGCTTCGAGCCGGTCGATCTGCCGGCGCGGGGAATGGTGGCCGTTCCCGCGGCTTCGCCGGAGTTTTCGATCGAGGACGCGGGCGGCCTGCATCTTATCCGCATCACGCCTGACTGGCCGAGAAAGACCCCATCGGGAGAGACGCAATGACCGCGCCGGCGTGGCGGGATTCGGTGGTGGCATACATCCGGGCCGAAGCGGTGCCGGTGGACAAGTTTGGCCATCAGCCGCGGCTTTATGCGCTGGCGGTCCGGCTGGGGCAGGGGATGGAGTACGACGACGACGTTCTCTTTGCAGCCGCCTGGATGCACGATCTGGGGGTCTTCCGGGGCCACCGGCCGCAGAACCCGGAGCAACTGGAACGCTGGAATCACGTCCCCTACACGATTGCGCGGACGCGGGAGTTGCTGGCGGGCTGGGGGTTTCCAGCGGAGAAGCTGGAGGCTGTTGCGGGGGCCATCCAAACTCACCAGCCCCAGGACGAGCCGAAACAAGTGGAAGCAGTTTTACTGCGGGATGCCGATATACTGGAACAGTTGGGTGCTATCGGTGCCTTGCGCGCACTGGTTAAGGTTGGGCGGGATACCCGCTATGCCACGTTTTCCGATGTGCTTCCCGTGCTGCGGGGGACGGTCGAGCATTTGCCTAAGAAGCTTCATTTAAGGAGTGCGCAACTCCTGGCCGCGGGGCGGGTTGAACTGCTCAGGTCGCTGATTGCCGCCATCGAAGCGGAGGCGGGAGAGTTGTTGTTCTAAGCGCGGATGGTGAGGAAGATCCGGGTCGAAATAGGGAGCCGAAGGCGCACATGTTCATTGGATCTTAGCTTTGCAATCCTGAACCGATGATGTACACTTACCTCGGAGGGGTTCGCCTCCTGAGGCGTCCTGAAGATCACCTGGAGGCGTACGATGCGTTTAAGGCTCGTTCTAGCGACGCTCTTTCTAGCGGGGACAGGGCAGCTTTTTCCCCAAACCGCTCCAGCCGGCATAGGGGGCGCAACGCAATTCTTTGTTGGGGGCGGTGTTTCCCTTTACGATGCCAACTTTTATGGGAACTACCTCATGGAGGGCGCTACGGCATGGTTCGACGTATATCCGAATCTAGGTCCCGCGTTTCTGCACGGTTTCGGCATTGAAGGGGAGGGTCGCGACATCTGCTTCGGTCGTCCTTCGACCCAGCCCTCGAATCTCGCTGAGGAGACCGGAGGGGGCGGGGTGATCTACAGTTGGCGCCACTTCCACAACTTCTCTCCGTATGCCAAGTTCGAATGGGAGCACGCCAACATCGACTTCCATGTGGGTGTTCCCGATTACAACCACGACACCAGGGAACTGCATACCGGCGGCGCCGGGGTCGATTACAGGATTTCGCGCTACATATGGCTTCGCGCCGGATATGAGCAGCAATACTGGCAGTGGCTCTTCCATAATCCCAAAGTTTCCGGTCACACCGGGTTGCTGCTCAAGCCGAGCGGTGTAACCATCGGCGCCTCCTACGATGTCCATTTCCGGCATCAGCATTATTGACAGTCCGCGTGATTCTCAGGCTGGCTGGGCATTCCTCTGAAGGGCTGCCTCTTGTCAGACAGGAGGCAGTCCTTTTCAATTTCCGCGATCCTTCAAACGCCTGCGGACGTGAGCCTTGGCGTTCAGTTCCCAGCGGCTTCCATCCGCCGCATCCTATTCGGCACGGCTTTCGAGTAGAATGAGAGGCGTTATGAACTTCCGATTCGTACTGCCTAACGAACTCCGCGCGGCCGTGGACCTGGCCGTCGCCGATTGGCAAACCAACGCCAAGGTCGATCGTTTCTGGCAGAAGGATCCCAGCTTGTGGACCGCGGACGGCGAGGAAAACTGGCTGGGCTGGATCGACATTGTCGAGCGGCAGCAGCGGGATCTTCTCAACCTCGCCGAACTGGGCGCGGACGTGGAGACCGGCGGCTTCAAGACGGTTCTGCTGCTCGGCATGGGCGGCTCCAGCCTTTGCCCCGAAGTGATGGCCGCGACCTTTGGCCAGCAGACGGAGTTTCCCGAGCTGCGCATCCTGGACTCCACCGATCCGGAGCAGGTGAAGGCGGTTCGCGATAGCCTGGACCTCAAGGAAACGCTGGTCATCGTGGCCAGCAAATCCGGCTCCACGCTGGAACCGAACATCCTCAAGCAATACTTCCTCGATCAGATGGAGGATGCCCTGAACGCGGAGGAGGCCGGCGGCCACTTTGTGGCCATTACCGACCCCGGCTCGAAGATGGAGCAGATAGCCAAGGACGATGGCTTCCGATACATCTTCTATGGCGATCCGCAGATCGGCGGGCGCTACTCGGCGCTCTCGAACTTTGGCCTGGTGCCAGCCACGGCAGCCGGCCTGCATACGGGCAGGCTGCTGGACGAGGCGGCCAAGGCTGTGGCCGCGGCCAAGCAGCCGCCGGGGGAGAATCCGGCTGTGGAATTGGGCCTGATTCTGGGTACTGTCGCGAATGCCGGCCGCGACAAGCTCACCATCTTCACCTCGCCGGAGATATACGACCTCGGCGCGTGGTTGGAGCAACTGATCGCCGAATCGACCGGCAAGCTGGACAAGGGGATTACGCCGGTAGACCGCGAAGCGATCGGCGCGCCGCAGGTCTACGGCAACGACCGCATCTTTGCCTACGTGAAGCTGGCGGGCACGGCGGATTCGAGCCTTGACGCCAAGGTGGCCGCTCTCGAAGCCGCGGGCCATCCGGTAATCCACTTCGAGATATCGGATATCTACGAGATCTTCGGGCAGTTCTTCACATGGGAGGTGGCGACGGCCGTGGCCGGCTCGGTGATGGGCATCAATCCCTTCAACCAGCCGGACGTGGAGTCGGCCAAGATCGAGACGCGCGCCCTGACCACGGCCTACGAAAAGACGGGCACGCTGCCGGAGCGGGAACCGGTTCTGGTGGACGGTGGAATAGGAATCTACGCGACCGAGGCCTACGCCGCCACGCTCAAGGCCGCTGCCCCAGCCGCCACACTGGCCGGGTATCTGCGCGCGCATCTCGACCAGATTCATGCCGGCGACTACTTTGCCGCGCTGGTTTTTCTGCCCATGTTTTCCGAGCACGAGGCGGCGATCCAGGGCTTCCGGCAGAAGGTGCGCGACGCTAAGCGGGTGGCCACCTGTGTGGGCTTCGGCCCGCGCTTCCTGCACTCCACTGGGCAGGATTACAAGGGCGGTCCCAACACCGGGGTATTCCTGCAGATCACGGCGGAACATGCCGTCGATGTGGATGTTCCGGGCCAGATCTACAGCTTTGGCGTGGTCATCGATGCCCAGGCCGCCGGAGACCTGGCGGTGCTGGAGTCGCGTGGGCGGCGGGCTTTGCGAGTTCACCTGGGAGCGGATGTGGCCGCCGACCTGGCGACGCTGGCCGCGGCCTTCGACCAAGCGCTCAAGTAAGCGCCAGGAACTTGGCGAGCTTTGGTTCCGTATCGTCGTCTGAAGGGGAAATGAGTATGGACCAGGCAACCATGCAACCAGGGAAGAGCGTTCTGCCGGCAATCGGGCTGTTCTTTCTGGCTCCGTTGGTGGCAGAGTATCTTTTCGGCAACCTCCCCATCACGATGTTGCACGCGCTGATCCTCATGGCTCCCTTGTATGGGGGAGGCGCATTGCTCATCCGCGAACTGGTGCGGCGGGCTGGTCGCGGCTGGCCCAGCATCCTCTTGCTGGCGCTGGCTTACGGCATCCTGGAAGAGGGATTCGTAACTCAGACGCTCTTCAACCCCAATTACCTTTCGCTCAACCTGCACCTGCTTGAACCCGCCTACATTCCCGCGCTTGGGATCGGCGGATGGTTTACCGTCTTCGTGCTCGCCTTGCATGCCGTTTGGAGCATCCCCGTGCCGATCGCGCTGGTGGAAGCAGCAGTTCCGGACAGGGCAACCACTCCCTGGCTGAGCCGCTTGGGGCTTGGGGTCGTCGTTGTCTTGTTTGCGCTGGGAGTTGTCGGTACGACGTGGAGTAGCCTTCACCAGGATCATTTTGTCTCCGCGCCCTTTCAGTTCGCTTCAGCGGCCGTGGCCATAGTCTGCCTGGCCGTTGCCGCATTCCTCCTGCCCCGCCCAGGCGTGCCGGCCGGCTCCGGTGTTATCCCGAATCCATGGTTTGCCGGCGCGCTGGCATTGGCTTGTGGCTCAGCGATTCTCTTGTTGCCGCCGCGGTGGGGATGGTGGGCGGCCGGAGCGATTCTCCTCATCGAAGTGGGTATGGGGGCAGCGGTACTGGTCTGGGCAAAACGCATGGGGTGGAGCTTGCTGCACAAACTGGCGCTGGCCAGCGGCGCCGCGCTCGCCTACGCATGGCATGCCTTCATCGGGAGACCAGTAGTTGGAGGAACGGGAGCTTCCGTGCGCGTAGGCAATGCCGTCTTTGCATTGGGTGCTCTTGCGTTGATCGGCTTTGCGGCAAAGAGGTCGTCGGCTTCGGCTGTAGATGCAAACGGTTGAATTGGCGGGAGCCTTTTGCTTGAGCTCCCGGCTTGGGGCTGGCCAGAGCCTCTTCATTGGAGCAGCGGAACTTTTTTCCGTTGGCGGGGTTCTCACCGATGACGGCTTTCGCCAAACCTCGTCTAAATGGTTGAGCCGAAAGCAGCACCTTCGAGCGTTCGTTCAAACGGCGCAGCCTCGATCGGTCGTAGGAACCACGCTTCAGGCGGAGGAGAAACATGAAGATAAATCGGACCATTCTGAAGAGAGTCGTTCCCCAGATTTTGGTCTGGGCCGGGTTGGTTGCCCTGTGCGCCGTGATTGCCGTTGCCCAGGCTCCGGCGTCAAATTCCGACACGGCCCAGCCGGCCGGCCAGCGCACAGACGGACAGATCGAGATGGACGTGGTGCAGGCCCTCGACGCTTCCAAGGCGCTGAAGAGCGAACTGATCACCGCCGCTACCATCCAGGGCGAGGTCACACTGTCGGGAACGGTGTCGAGCGATGCCTCCAGCGAACTGGCGGAGTCGATTGCCGCCCATGTGGCCGGCGTGACCAAGGTCCACAACAACCTCAAGGTCGGCAATCCGCAAGCAGCCCAGGCAGCTCAGCCGGCAGCCCCCGGCGCGCAGCAGATGGCGGACAGCCAGGCGGACGAGTCCATGGCGCCGATTCCTCCTCCTCCCGCTGTCACGGATGGACCTCTGCCGCCTCCCGGCCAAAGCCCGGATCAGAGTCAGGTGCCTGCTCCAGAGCAGCGGCCGCAGTACGTGCCTGCCAATCCGCGCATTACTCGTTTGCAGCCTCCCGCGCCGGCCTATGAAACTCCCAAAGGCCCGGTGACGATCCCCGCGGGAACGCTGATCCAGGTGCGGACCGCCGAGTCCGTGAACAGCAAGAGGGCCAAAGATGGCGAGCCGGTTCAGTTCACCGTGATCCGCGACGTGGCCTTCGGCGTGCTGGCGATTCCGCGTGGCGCCACAGTGCACGGAGTGGTTACCGAAACCAAGAAGGCCGGCGAACTGGGCGGCAGCCCGGAGCTGGCGCTCAAACTCACCTCGCTGGATCTTGGCGGGCAGAGCTATCCGCTCAGTACCGACGAATTCAAGGTGAAGGGACCGAACAAGGCCGGTGAGACGGTCGGCAATGCCCTTGGCGCGGGAGTTGTGGGAGCCATTATCGGCTGTGCCGTGGGCCGCGGCGCGGGCTGCGCTATCGGCGCAGGGGCCGGTGTGGCGGCGGGCACGGCGGCTTCAGCGGCTACGCCCGGACCGGCGGTCTGGATTCCCGCCGAGGCGCTGGTGGTCTTTCATTTAACGGCACCGCTGACGATTACACCGGTGAGCGCGCAGGAAGCGGCCCGGCTGGCTCAGGGGCTTTATAATGGCGGGCCGAACCTCTACCGGCGCGGCTATTACCCCTACGGATACCCGTACTACGGCTCTCCGTACGTGGCCGGCGTCTATACCTATGGTTATCCGCCGGTCTACTACCGGCCTTATTACATGGTTTGCGGGGTTTACTACTGGCGGTAAATCAAATGGGTAATCCCCCGGCTCTGCCGGGGTGACAGCCAAAGTTTGACAGTTCCGGGAGTATGCCCCGGTTTTGCTTGTTGTCGCTTTTGCTGTTGCGGTTGCTTTTGCTTTCAAACGGTTGCGAAAAGGCCTCTTTGAGGGGCCAGCAACCGTAAAGCCTCCGGCTCTGCCGGAGGATACTTACTCATGGGATCTCGGCGATGCCAGCGAAGCGCGTATCCATGTTCCTTGAGCAGCGAGGAGTCCAACTCGGCAGCCTCACGAACGCGCTCCTCGCGGTCGTGGAAGATATCGATGTCGCCGGAATAGCGTAGAGTGCTGCGGTTCAACGGTGTTGAGCCTCCAACAAAGCTCTCCGGATCGCGGTGCGAAGCAAGCAGCCTGAGAATATCGATTTGGAGTTTAGACAGCGGCATGACAGGCTTGCTCGATCTCTTCCGCCAGGCGGCGAGCCTCCAAGTTGCCCTCGACCCGCAAGCTGTGCGTAATCGCAAGGGCATCGGCAGGTGTCGGGTTGGGAACAGGCCTGCTGCTCCATAATGCGATCATCCCAGATTTCTTGAAGGCCCGCTCATAGAGTGGCAGGAAGTTTGGTTGGCCGGGATGCGTGCTCATAGAACTCTCTCCTTGCGCCGGGCTAAGATACCTCAGTAGCAGGTATTATGCCCCTGTCCGCGCGCGGGCGCAAGGTTATGGCGCCACACGAGTGCAGGTGGGATGCGCCCTCTCAGCAGCGCACAATCTTCGCCGAATCGATGCCTTTGGTGGCGTTGCGCGTATCGACGACCAACTGCGACTGCTCGACGATTGCCTTGTAGTCGTAGCTGGAGTGGTCGGTGACGATGATCGCGGCGTCGTATTGGGCGAGGTTGTCGAGCGGGGCGCTGGTCATGTTCAGGTCGTAGTGGCGGCCGCGGCCGACGGTGGGGAAGTAAGGGTCGTTGTAGGCCACGATGGCGCCCCGCTCGCGCAGCAGCTCGATGATGGTCAGCGAGGGAGACTCGCGCAGGTCGTCGATGTCCCGCTTGTAGGCCAGGCCCAGGACCAGTATCTTCGCGCCCTTGATCGACTTGCGGTGCTCGTTGAGCCCGGCCGCCAGGTTCTCCAGGACGAAGTAGGGCATGGCCATGTTGATCTCGCCGGCCAGCTCGATGAAGCGGGTGCGGAAGTCGAACTCCCTGGCTTTCCAGGAGAGATAAAAGGGATCGATGGGGATGCAGTGGCCGCCGAGGCCGGGACCGGGATAGAAGGCCTGGAAGCCGAAGGGCTTGGTCCGGGCGGCGTCGATCACCTCGTGAATATCGACGCCCATCTTCATGCACAACTGCTTCAGTTCGTTGACCAGGGCGATGTTGACGCAGCGGTAGATGTTTTCCAGTAGCTTGCTCATCTCGGCAACCGCGGGGCTGGAGACGTGGACGATGCGGCGGAAGATGGTCCCGTACATGGCCGAGGCCAGTTCCACGGCCGCCGGTCCGCAACCGCCCACCACTTTGGGAATATCGGGCCGGGCGACGGTGTCGTTGCCGGGGTCTTCGCGCTCGGGCGAAAAGACGACGTGGATGCCGGGCTCATCGAGTGAGCGCGCAACTTTCAGGCCCTGGGGATTGCCGGCATCGAGCAGCGGTGCCACCACCTCCTCCGTCGTACCGGGATAGGTGGTGCTTTCAAGCACGATCAACTGGCCCTCGTGGATATGAGGAGCGATGGCTTCAACCGTCCCGATAACAAAGCTCAGGTCGGGTTCGTGGTGCTGATCTAGCGGGGTGGGGACGCAGATGATGACTGCGTCCATGCGGGCGATCTCAGAGTAATCCGCCGTGGCGCGGAAGCCTGCCTGTTGCGCTTCCTGAATGGCGGCGGGCGGAATGCGAACAATGTACGAGCCGCCGGCGTTGAGAGTACCAACCTTGTCCGGCGCAATATCGAAGCCCGTTACCCGGAACCGCTGGCCGCTGAAGAGCAGCGCCAGCGGCAAGCCGACATATCCCATCCCGATGATCCCGATGCGGGCATCGCGGGTTTCCATCTTGCTCTTGAGATCGCTCAGCCGGCAGGGAGCGGTAGTTGCCATAATCTTCATGGTAATGCCTCGCGAAGCGCGACCGCCCGGTTTGAGCCGGACTTGAGAACTTCAGGCATGGTTACGAAGGGATTGGCGCCCGGTTCATCCGAGGCAGCAAATGAGAGAGGGGGTTGTATGGTTCCGCTGATCGTATTGGTAGTTTCGTTCCTGGTCTTCCGGCTCACTGGTTTGGGAGTGGTCTATTTCGCGGATTGGCAGAATGCTTTGCGGGCAGCGCTGGGAGCGATGTTTCTGTTGACAGCTTCGGCGCATTGGGGAAGTCGCCGTCCGGATTTGATTCGCATGGTCCCGCGCGCGTTCGGCGATGGCGGGAAGTGGGTGACGCTGACGGGAGTTGCGGAGCTGCTCATTGCGGTTGGGTTGCAGGTTCCTCAGGCTGCGACTCCGGTTGCGGCCCTGGCGGCAGCGATGCTGGCGTGCATGTTTCCCGCCAATGTGAAGGCGGCGCGGGAGGGGTTGACGGTTGGCGGGCGGCCGGTGCCGGGACTGGGCGTGAGGCTGGGAATTCAAGCGGTCTTCGTTTTGGCGCTGGCGGCCGCGGTGTGGCCGGGATTGGGAAGTGTTTGGCCTCAGGGCAGATAGAACCCGGCCCGCAATGCTCTAATATCCTAAGAAGCCTCTGGACAAGTCCAAATGATTACCAGCCTTGAAAGGGCACGACTTCAGTCGTGCCGCAAGCTGCCCACAAAATGACCGGGCTTTAGCCCCTGAGGGAATGTCGGCTGCCCAGCAAGGACTTGTTCAGAGTCCCCCTCAGCGGTCAAGATGCAAGCGGATCTCGGATTCATATTCATGGGAGGGTATCTTGGGAAAGTATCTTGTCACCGGCGTTGCGGGCTTCATCGGCCGGTCGATCACCGCGGAGCTGCTCAAGCGCGGTGAAACGGTGCGCGGCATAGACAATTTGATCACCGGCAAGCGGGCCAATCTGCTTGGCCTGGAAGCGATGGAGTTCATCGAAGGCAACTTGGCCGATCCGGCTGCCTGCGCCCAGGCCTGCGCGGGGGTGGAGATCGTATTCCACGAGGCGGCGCTAGCCTCGGTTCCGCGTTCGGTGGCCGATCCCGTGACCACGAATGTGAACTGCGTGGACGCGACCCTCAACCTGCTGGTTGCCGCGCGGCAGGCCGGGGTGCGGCGCGTGGTCTACGCCGGGTCCTCTTCGGTGTACGGCGATTCGCCCACGCTTCCCAAGCGCGAGGAGATGCTGCCCAACCCCATCTCTCCGTATGCGGTCGCCAAGCTGGCCGGCGAGCATTACATGCGCGTCTTCTCCCGCGTCTACGGGCTTGAAACGGTGGTGCTGCGCTACTTCAACGTCTTTGGCCCCTACCAGGATCCCACCTCGCACTACTCCGGCGTGCTGGCCATCTTCTGCCGCCGGATGCTGGCCGGCGAACAGCCCACAATCTACGGCGACGGCGAGCAGAGCCGGGATTTCACTTACATCGACAATGTGGTCCACGCCAATCTGCTGGCCGCTGACGCGCCGGCCGGTAAGGTCTCCGGGCAGATGATGAACGCGGCCACCGGCACGCGCATTACGCTGAACGAGACGTTTGGGATTCTGCGTGAGCTGACGGGTTACAACGGCAAGCCGGCTTATGGGGAAGCGCGCGCCGGGGACATACGCGACTCCCTGGCCGATATCCGGCTGGCCGGGGAACTGCTGGGCTACGAACCGATCGTCGATTTCCGCGAGGGATTGCGCCGCACCGTGGAGTGGTATCGCGCCGGCGGCGGAGTTGAATAGGCCAGGTTCGCGGCTTGCCCGCCAGGGAAAACTGTCGGCTTTTCCACATCGCGATTTCTCGAATACTAGGTAGTGTAATAATTTGAAAGATTTCCACAAAGTGTTCCACTGCCGTACTCGCAGGAATACAGCATAAAGAGATCTCAACTACTTCAACTCTTGCAAACTGGCTACCCGGACAGCTTCCACAGGGGAGACAGACGGGGGAACTTTTAGGCCGGTCACGTGTCGGACGGGGTTCGCGGGGTCGTTTGTGTCGTGCGCCCAAGCATAGTACGAGACTCTTCATATGAACTGTTTATCTCCCCTGCAATCCGCCAAAGCATTTCAGTCAATTCATGCACATTTCTGACCGACTCCGCCTTGTCTGATAAGGCGGCAAACCGAGTATCTCGTACCCCGGCCAGCGCAAAACGGTGGTAAAGCTCAACAACCGACTGCCTAAATCTCACCGCATAAAGAGCTGTGAATCTCGTCTGAAACTCATTAAACTCTCTATGCCATTGAGATACCTTCCTTGCGTTCATAGTCGGATCGTTCAAGCAATCTGAAGTGTCGCAGGTTGGTTCTGGGCCAAGCTCCTCAAGGAACTCAATCAGTCTCTTTCGGACGATCAGCGCCTCGATCTGGAGGGGAGAGAACATCGCCAATCTCTGTTTAAGATCGTCCACCTGCCCTAGAGCCTCACGTCTTTCGGCTTCGCATTGCTTTCTGGCCTCCTGGGCTCTCCACAATTCGGCGTTAAGCTGGTTTTCGTTGAGTTTCCTCTCCCGTTGACATTGTTCAACCTGATCCTTGAGAAATGTGTCTTCTGGAAGAATCAGCATGGCATATTCCGGTCTCGTAATCGTCGCCTCTTTCCCGTCGAACGAATACCGAACCTTGAGCAGCTTGTGTGGATTTCCGCTTACTGGGTCAAACCCATGGAAGAGGTCTGCCACAATCGGCTCCGCAAAGGCGTTTCCGTGGAGCCTTTCAAGCAGGTAGCGCGTAACCTCGGGATATGATATTCCCTCAACACCGTAGTGCGCTGAGATGATTTTTAGCCTTGATGGGGGTTGCGTGGGTTTGACCAACTCCAGATTTTTCGCGGTCTGCGCTTGCGGGGGAGATTTGGGGCGAAGAATTAAAGCAATCCACAAAACACCAGCGAGCAAAAGGAAGGCAAGCGGCAGGTAATTGAGCCAGCCCCAACCTGGAAGTTTGACGGCAAAGTGGGTTGACTGCGCTAGGGCTTGGTCTATGGCCTGAATAACGGCTGCGGCGGCTATGCAAGAGATTAGGATTCCAGTGTGCCAACGGTGTCCCATTCGCGCTCCTATCGACCTCCGCTGAACAGAGGTTTTGTGGATATGGGAAGGATAGTCCCACCCCCATACCGCGTCTAGCTGTTCTTGTGATACATTTTCCGCATCATGAAGAGATTTTTGGCGATACCGCTGTGTTCGGAAAATTGGCAGCAGTCGGCTCCTTGGCCGGTCAAACCGCGCCATCCAACCCGCCAGAAAGCCGGGTCACAGCACAGGACGCTGGTAAAAGCGGTGGCCGTCAGACAGGCTCCCAACAGGGCAACGCCAAAAGTCCACCGTCCGCGCCCGTCATTGTACAGGCCAAAGCCGCCAGCGAGCAGTATCTATTGACGGAATGCTCCCAATGACGCACAATGGCGGGGATTTCCTCAGATGCGGTTTTTCGTCTGGAACAGCAGGGATAACCTGCGGGAGAGATTCTGAATCTTGATTGGATTGAGGTTCATACCCTTTGCCGGACGCTCGCCCTCTCCAGCGCGATTCGCCGTACCAACCCGATGAGCGATCACGGACCGGCCTGAGCCGGAACCGCTCCACGACCTCCCTGCGGGAGCTTTGGGAGGTGCTGGTCCGCCGCCGCCTCTTGGCTGGGTCGATTGTCGGGGGATTGCTGCTGCTGTGCCTTCTGTATTGCCTCGTCGCTCCCAACCAGTATGAGGCCAGCGCCAAGGTGGCTCTGCGCCAGTCACCCGCCTCCTCGCTGCGGCTGGAGGCGGCTGATCCGCTGGCTACGATCTCCCTGCTCTCAGCGCCCTTGCAACTGGAGACGCTGGCCGATATATTTCGCAGCGATCAACTGGCTTGGAGAGTGATTACCGACCTCAAACTCTACCGGGAGCCGGGCTTCGTGCGCCGCTTCGACCACCGCTTTCCCGGCTTTCACGCCGACGCGCCGGCCCCCGATGCTCAGGACTATCTTCTGGTGAGGTTTCAGGAGCAGCTCCATGTTCAGACCTTGCCGCGCACGCTGCTGATTCAGATTCGCTTTCGCTCGCGCGACGCGGCTTTGTCGGCGGCCGTGGTAAACGCTCTGATTCGCGCCTACGATGAGCAGGAGAGCGAGTCCAGGGTGCAGGCAACCGTTCAGCAATCAAGCTGGCTGGAGAGCCAGCTCAAGGATATGAAGAGCCGCATGGAGCGGGATCGGCAGCGCCTGACGGCCTTTGAGAGCGAGCATGGGATTATCGGCTCGCCGGAAGCCGCGGCCAACGCCGGCCAGCTGCCGCCCGAGCACGACTCCGCCCTGCTGGAGATGGACGAGTTGGGCCGGCAGTTGGTGGCAGTCAGCGCCGATCGCATTCTGCGCGAGGCAGAGTACCGGGCCGCGTCGCAGGGAGACCCGGAGGCGGTGATCGCCTCCGATCCGGGTTTGCAGGCTGACGGAGCCAACTTTGCGACTGCTTTGCTGGGACAGCTTCGCGCTCGCCGCAGCGAACTGGAGCAGGAACAGGCCCAACTGAGCGCCGAGCATGGTCCGAACTTCCCCCGCGTAGTCGAGATTCGCCGCCAGTTGCTGGATATCGACAAACAGAAGCAGGCCGAAGACGCCAAACTTGTGGCGCAATTCCTGAGCGCCTTCAAAACGGCCGCCGATCGCGAGCAGGCGGTGCGCAAGAGCCTGGAAGAACGCACGGGCGACGCCCTGAAGCGCAACCAGGCCGCCACCGAATACGCGGTGATGCGCCAGGAGGCCGACTCCAGCCACGATGTCTACATGAGGGTGCTGAACAAGGTCGAAGAAGCGGGGCTCTCGGCCGGTGTTCACAGCTCCAATATCGCGGTGGTGGATTCCGCGCGCCAGCCGGTGAAGCCGGTGACGCCCGACCTGCCGCTATACATGTCTATCACCTTCTTAGTTGGACTCTGGCTGGCGGTGGGAGGCGCTCTCATGGTCGAATCGCTGAGTAACTCTGGAAGGCGAGCCGCGGCAATGTTGCTGGCGGTGCTTCTGGCCGGCGCGATGGCCCATGCGCAGGCGCCCACGCCCAGCACCTCAGGCCTGCCTTCGGGCGTGGTGCGCGGTCCCTCCCCGCCGGAGACGCAAAACCAGCCCAATCCCAAGGAAGCTCCCGCGGTATGGAATAACCCCGACGGCGCAAACCAGGCTGGGCCGCCGCCGGCGGCGCCTCCTTCTTCCGCGCCTCCCATGGCCGCTCCTATCGCTCCCGGAGACGCCTTGGATATCAGCGAGTACCACACGCCGGAGTTTCATTCGGTAGTGCGCGTCTCGCCGGCGGGAACGGTGGCCCTGCCGATGGTGCGTGAGGTTGAAGTTAACGGCATGGACGAGCAGGCAGCCGCGCGCGCCATTGAAGCGGCTCTGGTGGCCAAGGGCATGCTGCTCCATCCTCAGGTCTCGGTGATGGTGATCGCCTATGTCGGCCAGGATGTGAGTGTGCTGGGCGAGGTGGCGCGGCCAGGAGTCTATCCCTATACGCTCCACCATCGATTGCTGGACCTGATCTCGGCCGCCTCCGGGCTGGGGCCCAATGCCGGCCGGCTGGTGAACGTCTTCCATCGCGACGATCCCAAGACCCCTCACCCAGTGGTGCTGGACCCCAGCGGAACCGATACCGCGACCGACCACAACCCCGAACTGGCCCCCGGCGATACGGTCCAGGTGAGCCGCGCCGGGCTGGTTTACGTGATCGGCGATGTGGTGCGGCCAGGCGGCTTCCCGGTGGATCCGGCGCAGGGGCTGACCGTGGTGCAGGCGCTCTCGCTGGCCTGGGGCACGAGCCCGAACGCCGCCACCAGCAGGGCCTTGCTGATCCGCGAGCAGAAGGGCGGGCGCACCATGACTACCCTCAACCTGAAGCGCATGATCCACGGGCAGGAGCCCGACCAGCCGGTCCGCGACCGCGACATTCTCTTCGTTCCCGACTCGACGGCCAAGGATATCTGGAACAAGTCCATCGAGGCGGCCATTCAATCGGCAATCGGCGTGACGATCTATGCCGGGCTGGTTTATTCGCAGAGGTTTTAGCCGATGAGGAGGATTGCCTGGGGTTTGTTGCTGGTGTTCGCCTTCGCGATTCCGTGGGAGTACTCCCTGAATCTGGGCGAACCGCTGGGCAACGCGGCCCGCATCGCCGGCCTGCTGCTGCTCCTGGCGGCTATTCCGGCTGTCTTGCAGGCCGGGCGGATGCGCGCTCCGGGGCCGATGCAATGGGTGGTGCTGGCCTTTTACCTCTGGTTCTGCTGCTCCTATTTCTGGACCATCGAGCCGCTGGCGACCCTGGATAAATTGCGCGGCTACTTTCAGGAGATGATGATCGTCTGGCTCGTTTGGGAGTTTGCCGAGAGCCCCCGCGATCTACGCGCGCTGCTGCGCGCCTACGTGGCCGGCTCGTGGGTGCTGGTGGCGCTCACCCTGGCCAGCTTCAGTTCGCCGGAGGCCGCAGCCCTCGGCCAGATTCGCTTTGTGGCCGAAGGGCAGGACCCGAACGACGTGGCGCGCTATCTCGACCTGGGTTTTCCGCTGGCCGCGCTGCTGCTGAACTGTGAGCCGCGCTGGCCCGGCCGCCTGCTGGCGCTGGGTTATCTGCCGCTGGGCCTGGTGGCCGTGTTTCTCACCGCTTCGCGCGGAGGGTTCATTGCGGCGGTGGTGGCGCTCCTGGGCTGCGCCATTCTGCTGGGGCGCGACCACCCCAGGGGAGTGCTGGCGGGAGCCTTTGGCCTGCCGGCCATCGCCGGAGCCCTCTGGTTCTGGGTTCCCCAAGGAACCTTCGAGCGCCTGGCCACCATTCCCAGTCAGCTCCAGGGGGGCAGCCTGAACGATCGAACGAATATCTGGATTCCCGGTTGGCACGCCTTTGCCCAGGCGCCGCTGATCGGCGCCGGAGCGGGTACGTTTGTCAGCGCCGCGGGGCTGGCGCCCATCAACACGGCCCACAATACGCCTCTTTCCATCCTTGTCAGCGGAGGCCTGTGCGCCCTTTGCCTGGCGGCGGTGATTTTGGCGCTGGCGGTGTGGGCGATCCGGCGCACGCGAGGGCCATTGCAACTGGCGCTGGCCACGGCGCTCGCGGTCTGGCTGGTCACCACGCTGGACGCGACGGTGGAAGAGAATCGCACCACCTGGCTGCTGCTGGCCGTGATTGCGCTGGCCGGGCGGCTGGCCGTGGAGGAGCCGGAGAGGCTGGCCGACTGCTTTGCGCCCAGCGCGAAGGAGGCGGAGACGGGGATCGCCTCCGAGCCGGTGCTTTAGACTGGCGGATTGGCCGGCCATCATGTTTCCCATCCCACAAATCGCGCGGCTCTTCCGGGGCGGCAGCATTAATCGCCGCATCTTTCGCGCCGCCGCGTCGGTGACCGCCGCCGGCATGCTGGTCAAGATTATCGCCACACTCAAAGAGATTGCGGTTGCCGGAGCCTATGGCCGCTCGGACGCGATGGATGCCTTCCTGGCGGCGGCGCTGATCCCCGGCCTGCTCATCAACCTGATCTCCGAGTCGATGAACCAGGCGCTGGTGCCCACGCTGATCCGGGTGAGGGAGCGGGAGGGCCACGACCGCGCCCAGGAGTTGCTGTCGAGCTCGATGCTGTGGATGTGCGTGCTGCTGGCGGCGGTCTCGGCGGCCATGGCTCTGGGGGCGCGCGGTTTCTTCCCGCTGATTGCCTCGCATTATGGGGCCGCCAAGCTGGACCTCTCGGTGCGCATCTTCTACGCACTGCTGCCGGTGGTGCTGATTACCGGCATCGCCACCAATTGCACCGCGGTTCTGAACACCTTCGACCGCTTTGCCTGGCCCGCGCTGGCGGTGGCCATCAACCCGGTGATTGTCATTGCCGGCGCCTTGCTGCTGAGCGGCCGCCTGGGCATCTGGGCCATGGTTTACGCCACCCTGGCCGGCGCGCTGCTCCATGCGGCGGTGGTGGCGGGCATGATGGACCTGCACGGTTACCGCTTCCGCCTGCGCTGGCACGGAATGACGGAGGCCACCCGCGAGGTGGCGCATCAGTATGGGCCGGTGCTGTTGAGCGGAGTGGTGGCTTCCGGCGGCCTGCTCGTAGACCAGTCGATGGCCGCCATGCTGCCCGCCGGAAGCGTCTCCGCGCTGGTTTATGCCAACCGCTTTGTGAGCGTGGTTCTCACCCTTCTGGCCGGGGCGGTATCAACGGCGGTTACGCCCTACTTCTCGCGCATGATCGCTCAGCGCGACTGGGCTGGGTGCCGGCACACTTTGCGCACCTGGGTTCGCCTCACAGCCATGGTCTCCGCTCCCATCGCCGTGGCGCTGATCGCCGGTTCTCATCCGCTGATTCGCTTCACCCTCCAGCACGGCGCATTTGGACCGCGCGATACGGCCGTAGTAGCGCCGGTGCTGATGATGTACGCCATGCAGATTCCTTTTTTTGTTTGCAGCCGGGTCTTCTATCGCTTTCTGGTCGCCATGCGCCGCACCGATCTGATCTTCTACTGCGGTACACTCAATCTTGTTCTCGACATTGTGCTCAACCTGATCCTGATGCGCTGGTACGGTGTCGCCGGAATCGCGCTCGCCACCTCGCTTTGGACTGTGAGCACGTTCGTGTTTCTCTGGTATTGGACCTGGCGGCTTCTGCCCGCCTCAGCCGCGGAGGCGGCATCATGATTCCCAAGCCGGCTCAATACCTTCTCCGTTTCGACGATCTCTGTCCCACGGTCTCGCGCACCCGCTGGCAGCGGTTCCTGCCGCTGATTGAGAAGTTCAGAATTCAGCCCATTCTCGCCGTGATTCCCGAGAACCTGGACCACGAGTTGCAGCATTCTCCGCCGGACCCGGAATTCTGGGCCAGGATGCGTGCTATGGAGGCCGCGGGCGCCACCATCGCCTTGCACGGTTACCGTCATCTATGCACAAGCGAGGGGTCGAGCCTTTTACCGCTGCACCAGCACACAGAGTTTGCCGGCGTTCCTGAGGAGACCCAGCTCCAGTGGATTCGCGCCGGGCTTGCAATTCTGCGCGGCCATGGGCTCAACCCGAGGATATGGGTTGCGCCGCGCCACGGTTTTGACAGCGGCACGCTGTGGGCGCTTGCCGCGGAGGGAATCAAGGTCATCTCCGACGGCTTCGCTCGCCGTCCTTTTACGCGCGGCGGCCTCACCTGGATTCCGCAGCAGCTTTGGGAGCCAGTCGAGAAATCGAAGGGCCTTTGGACCATTTGCGTACATGCCAATACCGCGCACGAGCCTCTGGTGGTTCGGCTGCGCGCCTTCCTCTGCAAACATTCCGCGCAATTCACCTCGGTGGACCGCGTGCTAGCCGAATTCAAGCCGGCGGAGCTGGACCCGGTCGAGCGGCTATACGAAGCATTCGAGCTCTGGCGCGTCCAGGCCTCCCGAAAGAGAAAGCGGCTGGCGCAGCGGCACAGAACCTCGGGGGCAGGGTGAGTTGTCTCTCGTGTCTCTCGTGTCTGTGCGCGCTGGCCGCCTTCGGAGCGGCGATTTCAGCGCAGCGAGGGACGATATCTTTCCCAAGACGCCGTCTTTTCGGGCGCTGTCAATCCACACGGCTCCAGCGCGCGGGCCTGGGATTCCGCTGGAGCAGGTCGCCATACAGCGCCTCCCAGCGGTCCAGAATCGCCTCCAGGCTGAATCGCTCCACCGCCAGCTGCCGCGCCCGTTCGCCCATGGCGCGGCGCTCCTCCGGCGGGGTCCGCATCAACCTGGTCATGGACTCCGCGAGGGCGCTGGAATCGCCTGCCGGCGTGAGCCATCCGGTCTGACCGTCGAGAAGGACTTCGGAGGTTCCGGGAGAGGCGGTCGCCACCGCGGGCAAGGCGCAGGCGGCAGCCTCCAGCAGTCCCATCGGTAGTCCCTCCAAGCGGGACGAGAGGACAAATCCATCCGCGGCCCGCATCCAGCGCCGCAAATCCAGCTGGAAGCCCAGGAAACGGACCCGCCGCTCCAGGCCAAGCTGGGCGGAGAGCCGTAGCAACTCATCTTTAAGCGGTCCGCTGCCGGCGATCAGGAGCCTTGCCGGCTCCGGAACCTTCGCCATGGCCGCGAGGAGCGTGGGATAGTCCTTGACCGCATCGAGGCGGCCCGCGGCGAGCCAAAGAAACTCTTCATCGAGTTCCAGTTCGCGGCGCACGGCTGCCTGAACCGATGCATCTGGCTGCCAAGCCTCCACGTCCACGCCATTGGGCAAGACGACAAGTTTGGCCGCTATGAACGTTCGGGCGGAGAGATGCGCAGCCGCGGCGGCGCGGCTTACGGCAGTCACTCGATCCACAAGCCAGCCGCTGCAGCGATAACCCAACCGGCGGCCGAAAGTGCCCGTCGAGCAACTGTGCAGCGTATCCACAACTGCCCTAACCGGCACGGCCAGCCGCGACCAGCGCGCCAGCCAGGCGGCGTGAGACAGATGAGCGTGGACCACATCCGGGGACTCGCGGCGGAGCCAACGGTGGAAGCGAATCCATCCGCGCGGATCGGCCAAGCCTTTGCGCATCTCGAGGGTCAGGAACCCGGCTCCGGCTGCGATCAAGTCGGCTGCCGCATCGCCTCCCGCGCCTGAGAGCGTCACCACGCTGACCCGCCAGCCGCGCCGGCGCAGTCCTTTGGCCAGCAGGATGACCTGCCGCTCGGCGCCGCCGATCCGGTCAAGACCGGGAATGATCAGGGCAACGTGGCTCAAAGCCCGCGCTCCTTGATTTCGGAGTCGCGGATACACCCGGCTTGAGTCGCGGAATCGGGTAGCTTCGTGCCGAGCAGGACAGCGTCGATCAGGTTTTCATAGGCGCGGATCGCTCGATCGATTCTGAACGGCTCGATGAATGAATGGCCAAACCGTTGCCCCGGCGAGAGCGACTTGAGCGCTGCGATCAGGGAGCTTGCCAGCGCATCGGCGGAGACTTCCGAGGCCAGCCAAGCGCCGGGTTGACCGCTCAGCAGGTCCGCCACACCTTCCGAAGCCGGCAAAGCGACGATGGGCAAGCCGCCGGCGGCCGCCTCCAACAGTGCGTTGGGCAAGCCTTCATGCCGGGACGAAAGCACAATTGCCGACGCGCCGGGGAAGTACGCCCAGGGATGGTCAACGTGGCCCGCAAAGCGCACGGCGGCCTCCAAACCCAGATCGCGGCACTCGGCTTTCAAGGACGCTCCCTCCGGGCCGGCTCCGGCGATCGTCAGGCCGGCGTGTGGAAGCTGCTTGCGGACTACGACCAGCGCCCGCAACAGCAGGTCGAAGCCTTTCTCCCGCGAGAGCCTGCCCACCGCCAGCAGATGCGGGCCGGGACCGGTCCACAGATCTGGACTCTTGTCGATCGCACCGCGAATCGCATCCACATCCAGGGGGTTTGGCAGCACTGCGAGACGATTCTCCGCAACAGCTAGCTCCGTGGCCAGGTCTTTGGCCATCGCCGGGGTTTGGCAGATCACGCAGTCTGCACGGCGGTAGAGCAGCCGGTAAAGCAGGCGCGTATAGACGGGCAGGTTTCCAAAGGCCAAAGCCGCGGAGACGGTCCCATTCTGCCGAACCAGGACGCGTGTCCCAGAGGGAAAAAAGGGGCGCAGCAGCAGAACCAGAAAGTTGAAGTGAAACATCCCCGAGAGGATCACAGCCGGTTTGAGACGCCGGACCAACTGAAGCAGCTTGAAGGCTCCAGCGCGCACACGCGATGCACCGAGGGCGTGGACGTGGACCCAGGACGGCACGAATTCGGAAGCGGCATCGGCCTGGGTGACCAGCCCGAGGTGCAACTCGTACTTCTCGCGGGAAAGGCATCGAGCCAGCTGGGCAATCACCTGCTCAGCTCCGCCGCCGCCAAGATGTGGGACGAGCAAGAGGATACTGGGACGCTGCGTCGTTGATTCTTCCACAGATAAGTGAGTATACAGGCTGTGGGGAAAGGCCGAGTTTCGAATAAGAACCCGAAAAGCAAACCTCGGTGGCTAAATCTCCAGTGATTACATTGCACTTAAGGCCGGGTTAAAGGAAGAACCTGCCACCCGAGCAAGTTCTTCCGCAGTCGGTACAGTCTAAGTAACCAATAAGTTTTCTCTTACCCAATACCTTCGTGTGTGCTCTTTTGCGTTCCAAGCTGTGCAAAACTGATACAGTAGATTAGGCTTTGCTAAGAAACTGTCCAAAGACTTGAAAAGAATACACGGAGAGCACGCTTTAGGGGCTGACGCCCCGTTGCTTTGATTTGACCTGGCTGCATGGACAAAACCATGACGGACCGCACCTCTACGTTGAAAGCAGTTTTCTAGGCAGTATTCAGAAACGCATCCAGAGAGTGTAGGCCCCCCATGCTTCTTTTTGAAGCGCCCCGATTTGTCTCTAAGCTACAAGTTAGCGTCACACAGCCCGCGCCCCACATCGTTGTGGGCATCACCCATCCACAGACCTGCCTGACTCTTAGCGGACGCCTGCGCGCGTTGCGCGAGGCGGGCTTTCGCGTGACTCTGGTTTCAAGCCCCGGCGAGCTGCTGGACCGCACCGCGGCGCGCGAAGGAATCGAGTCGATTGCCATTCCGATGCAACGCAAGATCGCGCCGATTGCGGATCTTGTGTCGCTGGTGCGGCTTTGGTGGCTGCTGCTTCGGCTCAGGCCGGAGATGACGGAATTTAGCACCCCCAAGGCCGGGCTGCTGGGCACCCTTGCAGCTAGGTTGGTAGGAGTGCCAGTGCGCATCTACATGCTGCGCGGGTTCAAGGTTGAGGGCTCGACAGGCTTCAAGCGCCGCATCTTACTGGCGGCCGAGCGGGCGGCCTCAGCCTGCGCACAGGTTGTACTGTGCAACAGCCACAGCATGTGCGCTGAAGCGCTAACGCTGAGAGTGACGCCTGCGGCCAAGCTGAATCTGCTTGGAGACGGCAGCAGCAACGGGGTCGATGTAGAACGATTCTCGCCCGGCCCAAGCGACCTGCGAGACCGGCTTGGCATTCCGCGGGAGGCCCTGGTGGTGGGCTTTGTGGGGCGATTGACCTGCGACAAAGGGCTGCCTGAGCTGATGGAGGCCTTCGACACCATTCTCAAAGCGGAACCGGTAGCATACCTGCTGCTAGTGGGCTGGTTCGATGCTGCCGAAGACGCACTTTGTGACAATCTGCGTGCACGCATCGAAAGCCATCCGCGCGTTCATTGCACTGGATTTGTGGCCGATACGGCGCCTTACTATCGCGCCATGGAAGTGATGGTCTTGCCCACCTGGCGCGAGGGCTTTCCCAACGTTGTGCTCGAGGCCGGGGCAACTGGAATTCCAGTGGTCACAACCATTTCAACAGGGTCGCGCGACTCGGTTGTGCCCGAGGTTACCGGCCTGCTGATCCCGCCCGGCTACCCGGAGGCCATCAGCGAGGCCGTGCTCAAGCTGCTAAGAGACCCTGCGAAGCGGCAGTGCATGGGCGTGGCAGCGCGAGCATGGGTGGTCGAACATTATTCGAACGATCGCGTTCTGGGACTGATCACAGCGTTTTACAGGAGCTTGCTGGCGCCGGCAATTCAGAAAAACCTGGCCGGGCCCGCTACGGCGTTGGTTCCCGCGGAACACTGACCCCCGGAGCGCCAGTCAGCGCGGAAGGCGCTTCGAGCGCATGCGCTCCGGCCTCGGCCGCGCGCAATGCCTCGCCGGGTGCGATGCCCAGAACCAGCGTAGCGGCAACCACCATCAGCAAGGCCGCGCCAACCGCTACGCCAAGCTGAGGCGCAGAAACCGCGGCCTCGGCATTCCTCTTCTCTGGGCGCTGTGCCGCGGCCAGGGCCAGCCGCAGATAGTAGGCTGCGGCCAATCCAGAGTTCAGCAGGCCGATGATGACCAGCCAAACCGCTCCGCCGCCGACTGCGGCCGAGAAGGAATAGAACTTGGCGAAGAATCCGCCGGTGAAGGGAATACCAATCAGCGATACGAGAAAGAGAATCAGCAGGCTGCCGAGCAGGGGCGAGCGGTAGATGAGCCCGCGATAATCCTCGACCATGGGCAGTTCCTCGTCGTATCCGCTGACCAGCGTAATGACGGCGAAGATGCCCACGTTCATGGCCGCGTAGGCCGCAATGTAAAAGCTGGCGGCGGCGATGCCCGTTGTTTCCAGCCCGGCGAAGGCCGCCAGCAGGTAGCCGGCGTGGGCGATCGAAGAGTAGGCAAGCATCCGCTTCACGTTCTGCTGGCGGAGCGCGGCCAGGTTGCCCACGGTCACGGAGAGGACGGCAACGGTCCACAGCAGCGGCGCCCAGAGCGCATGAAGCGTGGGAAACAGCTCATAGATCACGCGCAGCAGCAGGGCGAAGGCCGCGGCTTTGGGCGCTGTCGAGAGCAGCGCGACCACCGGCGTTGGCGCTCCCTCGTACACGTCCGGAGTCCAGATGTGAAAGGGCGCGGCGGAAACCTTGAACAGAATGCCCACCAGCATCAACGCCAGGCCAGCCAGGATGAAAGCGTGGTTCTGCGCAGATGGGGCCAGGCGGGCGATCTCGTAGATCTGGGTGGTGCCGGTGGCGCCAAAGATCAACGCCACGCCGTAGAGAAGGAATCCTGTGGCGAAGGAGCCGAGAAGAAAATACTTGATGGACGCCTCGGGTCCGCGATCCGTGTTCTTGCGGTAGCCGGCAAGAATGTAGGTGGAGATGGAGGATATCTCCAGAGCGATGAAGACCACGAGCAGTTCGACCGCGCCGGTGAGCAGGCACATACCCACCGCGCCAAAGACCACCAGCGCATAGAATTCGCCCTGATGATGGCTGTCCTCGGGCAGCGTGTCCAGCGAGAGCAGCAGGGCCACCAGCACGATGCCGCAGATGAGCACATGGAAGAAGACGGTGAAGGGACTGGTCTCGACGGTGCCGTTCGCTCCAAAGTACGCAGCTCCCAGGGGCAGGGAAAGCTGCCAGATGCTGGCCCAGAGAGCCAATGTGGTCCCGAGAGCCGCAACCCAGCCCAGCAAGCGGCGCGGAAATGCGGGCGGGAGCGAGGCGTCGATCAGCATCACGGCCACGCCGGTCAGGGCGAGAATGACCTCGGGAAGGATGCGGAAGATATCTGGAACAGGATTCACCGCTGGCCCTCCCCTGGAGACGAAACCGGCAATGAGGGCAGAGCCAAAATGGGTTCATGCAAGATGACCGATTCCTTCACTTGCGGAAGATGCACGCCCTTCTTGATCGACGGAAGCCAGAACGACGGCGCCAGACCCATGACCAGCATCAGAGCGGCCAGCGGCCACAGGACGGCCAGCTCCCGGAAGTGGAGATCGCCAGCGGGCTTCGCTGCTGTCATTTGGCTCTCCGGTCCGTAAAAGAGGCGCTGCACCAGCCAAAGCATGTAAGCCGCGCCCAGAATCATGCCCACGCTCGAGGCAATCGCCCAGCCTTTGCCGACATCGGTAAACGTGCTCGACAGGATCAGGAACTCGCCGACAAAGCTGTTCAGCATCGGCAGTCCGATCATGGCCAGGGAGGCAATGACAAAGAACATGGCCGTGCACGGCAGCCTGACCGCCAGACCCCCATAGGCGTTGATCTGGCTGCTCGAGTAGCGATCGTAGAGAAAGCCCAGAAGCAGGAACAGCGCGCCATCGACGATGCCGTGGCTGAGAATCTGGTAGACAGCGCCAGCCGTACCGGTAAATGTAAAGCCATAGATGCCCAGCAGAATCAGACTCAGGTGGCTCAGGGCGGCAAAGGCCAGCAATCGCCATAAGTCGCGCTGCACAAGCGCCAGGCAGGCGCCGTAGAGAATGCCGACGACGGCGAGGGCAATCAGATACGGAGCCGCCACCCGTGCCTGCGCAGGGAAGAGACCGATGTGGAAGCGGAGCAAGGAGTAGAGGCCCAGCTTGCCGGCCACCACCATCGCCAGGGCTACTGGCGCTTCGCTGAAAGTATCCGCAAGCCAGCCGTGGAGCGGGAAGACCGGCACTTTGACGGCAAAGGCGAAGAGAAACGCAAGCGCTGCCCAGCACAACGGGCCGGCGGGAATCAATCCCAGGGCGATCTGATTGTGAAGGGCGGCAAGGTCGAAGCTGCGGGTCCGGGCATAGAGCCAGAGAATCGCAACCAGCAGCGGTGCCGAGGGAATGAAGGTGAAGAGGAAAAATTTGAGCGCGGCTTTCGGTCCGTCCTTGCGTCCGTACATGGCGATCAGCACGGCCATGGGGACCAGCGACAGCTCCCAGAAGCCGTAATAGAGCATCAGGTCGAGCGAGATGAAGACGCCGAACGTGGCCGTCTGCTGGAGCAGAAACAGCACGAAGAAGACCTTGCGCCGCTCGGCGATGGCGTTCCAACTGACGACGACGCCCACCGGGGCCAGCAGGCCGGTTAGCACTACCAGCCACAGGCTCAGCCCGTCCACGCCCACGTGGTAGAAGATCGCCGGGCTTTCGATCCACGGAAGGTTGACCTGAAACTGAAAGCCGCATGCGCCCAAATCGAAGTGCGCCGGCAGGTGGAGCGTCAGGCCGAAGGTGGCCAGGGTTGTCAGCAGGGCGATCCAGTTGGGCAGCTTGCCGCGGTCGGGCGCGAGCGCCACCAGCACCGCTCCGGCCAGCGGGGCAAGCAGGATCAAGGTGAGGATCGAGTTGTTGATTACATCCATTCGTTAGAACCTGTCAAAGACTTTGAGCGGTGAAGGGTGCGGGCTTTAGCCCCTGAAGAATGTTCTTCGGGAAACTTCGCCAGATGTTACTCCTTTCCTGCGGCCGGGGTGGGCGTCTGTTGAGGCGTAGCATTGGATTTCAGCTTTGCGATTTCTTTGATGAGATTGATGAGGTTAAATGATCCCAAAAGGCAAAAAACCGCGCAGAAAACAGACAACACGCGACTTCCGTCGATCCAGGAGATCCAGGAGAAGATTCCGCAGCATCCAGCCAGAACGACCTCCACTGTTGCAGAAGCTATTTGGTAATACCTCCACTTTGGACCGAACCAGATGAGTGGCCCCAACAGCAGTCCGATCGCAAGGGTTCCACAAGCGGCAACTGCTATTTCATGCGCAAGGTTAGTCCTGACATGTAAGAGAAAGAAATCTGCTCCCCATAAGATCGTCAATAACATCGCAAAAGTGCCTGCCAGCGGTATGATGGAATACAATCTCCACGCATTTCGCATATCTTCCGCTCCTTTCAGTTGGGCGGATCCGGCCTCTTGCTTCGTCAGCCAATGAGTCGCAGACCGCTCAAGAAACATCCTTCAGGGACCAAAGCCCCGACTTACTCTTGCCTTTGATATTCGGGTAAATGCCCGCGCCCTTCACATTCAGTTCGCCCTCCGTTCAAAACCAAACCCCCAGGCGGGCTCTCAACGCCCCGCCCCGCCTAAATGAATTGCCGAAAGACTGGCCAGCACATCAGGCCAGGGAACCACGACAAAAAGCAAAACCGCCGCCGCGCCGGCTGCCAGCCAGGCCGCATAGGAGCGAATGTTGCCCGACTGCCAGCGCTGCAAGAGCGCCCCGGCAAATGTAGCAATGCCTCCGAGCAGCCATGCCGCGCCGCCCAGCAGCGCCTTGTCCACCACCCAGCCCAGGAAGTATGTGGAGATGGCCAGCAGCGGCTTGACCACCGTCGCGCCATAGAACTCGTCGACGTAGTATTTGTTGGCCAGCAGCTTGTAGCCGCCGGGATGAGCAGCCGCCAGCCGCGCCGGGAGCCGCGATTTCTGCCGGTAGAAAAGATGGGCCAGCAGCCAGCCGAGCAGCGCGACGCCCACGGCCGCGCTGCTCAGGGTAAATTCCAGTTGCGCGCTGCCGCCCTCCGCGGCTCCCGCACCCACGGCCGGAGCCAGAAAGCCGCTGAAGCGTTCCATGTTGATCCAGTTGAACATGTTGAACAAGCCGCCCGAGGGCTCAATGCCGATCCAGCCGCCGCAGATCGAGAGCAGGGCAAAAATCACCAGCGGGCCTAGCATCGACCAGGGCGTGGAGTGATGAGGGGCAGACTCGCCACGCGGCTTGCCCCAAAAGGCCAAATACCAGAGCCGGAACATATAGAACGAAGTCAGCAGGGCGGTGACCACTCCAACGAACCACAGCGCCTTGCCGTTCGCGCCCTGCCCATAGGCGGCGTAGAGGATCGCGTCCTTGGAGAAGAATCCGGCGAAAGGCGGGAAACCGGCGATGGCCAGAACACCTATCGTGGTTACGGCAAAGGTGACGGGCAGCTTCTTCCATAGGCCGCCCATCCTGCGCAGGTCCTGTTCACCGCCGATGGCATGGATCACCGAGCCTGCCGCCAGGAAAAGCAGAGCCTTGAAAAAGGCGTGCGTGACCAGATGGAAAATGGCAGCCGAGTAGGCCGCCACGCCGCAGCCCAGGAACATGTAGCCGAGCTGCGAGATCGTCGAGTAGGCCAGCACGCGCTTGATGTCGTTCTGCACCAGGCCGATGGTGGCGGCAAAGATCGCCGTGACCGCGCCGACGATGGCCACCACGCTGAGCGCGAAGGGCGAATGGTCGAACAGGACGTGCGTGCGGGCGATCATGTAGACGCCGGTGGTGACCATGGTGGCCGCGTGGATGAACGCGGAGACCGGCGTTGGACCCTCCATGGCGTCGGGCAGCCAGACATGGAGGGGAAGCTGGGCGCTTTTGCCGGCCGCGCCGAGCAGCAGGCAGAGCGCAATCACGGTGACCACGCCGCCCTGCCAGCCTGGGTCCTGGCCGAGTTTCGCGGCGATCTCGGTGAAGGTAAGCGTGCCGAAGTTGGCCAGCAGTAGGAACATGCCGATCAGAAAGCCGAAGTCGCCGATGCGGTTGACGATGAAGGCCTTCTTGCCTGCGTCGGCCGCTGAGTTCTTCTGGAACCAGAAGCCGATGAGCAGGTACGACGCCATGCCCACGCCCTCCCAGCCCACAAACATCAGCAGCGCATTGCCGGACAGAACCAGAACGGTCATGAAGAAGAGAAAGAGATTCAGGTAGCTGAAGTAGCGCGCGTAGCCTTCGTCATGGCTCATGTAGCCCACGGAGTAAACGTGAATCAGGAAGCCCACGCCAGTGACCACCAGCAGCATGACCAGCGAAAGCTGGTCGAGAACGAAGCTGAAATCGATGTGGAGCGCGCCAAGGTCGATCCAGGGTTGCGGGCAGGTCTCGACGTATGGAAAGCCGAAGCCCGGACCCGGCCCGCACATGGCACATGCCGGGGCTGCCTGAATGGTCCCTCGAAGATAGATCGATACGGCATCGCTCAGCACAACCGCGAAGGATGCAAGCGGCGCCAGTAGCGCAACTATAGTCACGAGCCACTTCGGCAGCCTCCGTCCGAGGATTCCATTGATCAGGAATCCCGCGAAAGGCAACAGCGGAATCAGCCAGAGATTGAGCGGCGCGGTCATAGTTTCATCAGGTCGATACGGTCGACGGCCAAAGTAGCGCGGACGCGGAAGACGGCGATGATGATGGCCAGCCCCACGGCAGCCTCCGCCGCGGCCACCATCATCACGAAGAAGACGAAGATCTGCCCCTTCACCGCGTGCCACTGGTGGGCGAAGGTGACGAAGGAGAGATTGACGGCGTTGAGCATGAGCTCAATGGACATGAAGACGGTAATCAGGTTGCGCTTGATGAGGAAGCCGAGCACGCCGAGCGAGAACAGCGCCGCGCTCAACAGGAGATACCAGGCGATGGGAACCTCTTGCGTCAGGAGGGAACTCATTTGCCTGCCTGCCTTTCTCCGCTGTGGCTGGCCAGCGCAACCGCGCCCAGAATCGCAATGAGGATGAGCACCGAGGTCACTTCAAAGGGCAGCAGCAGCTCGTGGAAGAGCACCCGGCTCAGTACTTCAATGTTTGTGCTGCCCTTCACATCGGTGAGTCCTTCGCCGAGGGTTGCCACGCCCAGCCCTTGCGCCTTCAGAATCACAGTGGCGATGACGGCCAGGATGACGACCACCGCTGGAAAGCCCACGGAACGCGCCGTGCGGCTGCCCAGGGTGTGCTCTTCGCGGCCGGCGTTGAGCAGCATGACCACGAAGGTGAACAGCACCATGATGGCGCCGGCGTAGACGATGACCTGCGCGGCGGCCAGAAACTCCGCGCCCAGCAACAGGTAAAGCACGGCCAGCGAAGTCATCACCACAATCAGCGACAGGGCGCTGTTGATGGGATGGCTCTGGAGCAGGAGGTTGATGGCTCCCGCCAGGCAGAATCCGGCAAAGACGAAAAACAGGATCAGATGCATCGCGTCCCTGAGTGCGGGCCAGAGCCGGCAAAACGGGACCTGCCGGTTAAGAGGAAGGTCTGCGGAGCCAAACGGGCCGATCTCCGTCTCTGGCTTCGTCTCCGGCTCCGTGAAATCCTTCCCGATTGTAAATCAGCGATAGCCAAGCCCGAGGCCCGCCGCGGCGGAGTTCAGGATGGCGGATGGTACGCAAACCAGAGGCTGGTGGCCACAATGTTCAGAATGGCCAGCGGCATGAGGTATCGCCATCCGAAGTTCATCAACTGGTCATAACGGAAGCGGGGCAGCGTTCCGCGCACCCAGACGTACAAAAACAGGAAGCAGAAGACCTTGGCCACGAACCAGAAGATGGGAAACAGCGCGTGGGCCAGAATGTTTTCCGGCGGGCGAATCAGGTCGCCGTAAGGGCTGGTCCATCCGCCCAGAAAGAGGAGCGTGGCCACGCAGCCCACGTTGATCATGTTGGCGTACTCAGCCATGAAGAACATGGCGAACTTCATCGAGCTGTACTCGGTGTGATAGCCGCCCGTCAGTTCGCTCTCCGCCTCGGGCAGATCGAAGGGCGAGCGGTTGGTCTCCGCATAGGCGGCCATCAGGTAGATGAAGAAGGCCACAAACTGCATTCCGCCGAAGATGTTCCAGGTGAGCATGCCGTCGGTTGACTGCTGTTGTACGATCACGCGCAGATTTAGTGACCCGGCACGCAGCAACACGCCCACCAGCGAGAGGCCCAGCGCCAGCTCGTAGCTGATCAACTGCGCCGAAGAGCGCAGCGAGCCGAGCAGGGAGTACTTGTTGTTCGACGACCAGCCGGCCAGCGCGATGCCGTATACGCCGATCGAGGTCACGCCCAAAATCACCAGCAGGCCGACGTTCACGTCGGAGATCTCAAAGAGATGAATGCCGGCCGGCCCCACGTTGGGCTCGCCGAAGGGCACTACGGCGATGGAGATCAGTGCGCAGCCCAGGGCGAGGATGGGCGCAATCAGATAGAGAGGCTTGTAGACGCCGGTGGGGATGATGTCCTCCTTGAGAAAGGACTTCGCCCCATCCACTAAGGGCTGCAACAAGCCAAACGGCCCCACGCGGCTGGGTCCCCAGCGGTTCTGGATGCGCCCGACGAGCTTGCGCTCCAAAAGCACGGTGTAGGCGACGGCCAGCAGCAGCACCACCGTCACCACGGCCACCTTGAGCAGGCTCCACAGAAAGAATTGAAGTATCGTCACTTGCCTTCAGCCTCGTCTCTTCTCGCACGCTATGCAAAAACCATGAGCGTTGAAGGGTTGGGCCAAAGCCGGTCCCCTTCAGGCAACACCGCTAACCCGTCTTAATTTGCACCAACTCGCGAGCCTGATGCTTGGCGAGTTCCTTGAGCGCGGGGCTGTACCGGCCCAGCGTTCCAGAGGTAAACAATCCGTCGTGGGCGGGAACCACCAGGCCGGGCAGAGCTTCTGTGAGAGCCGCGACCGGCACAAAGCCGGGCTCCGTCGGCACATCGTTTCCGCTCAGAAGGTTGATCCGGTCCAGCGCATAGCCGGGAACCAAACGCTCGATCTCGTCCAGCACGGCAAGCGGATCAAAGGGGCTCAGTTTCGGTTCCAGGTTGTTGGCCGCCAGCCACACAGCGTGCTGGTCGGCTTCACCGGCCTGCGCGCCGCGCGACTGGCCCAGGTCGGCGGTCACGCCGCCTGTGCCAAAGGGGACCAGAGCCTTCACATCCGCTCCCATCGCGCCGGCCAGCCGGACAATGATCTCGAAGTCGGGCTTGACGCCGGCGCGGTCGGCCGCCTTCTTGACCAGTTGCACATCGCCGTAGGTGTTGGTCACCGTGCCGCTCTTCTCGTAGAGGCTGGCGACCGGGAGTACCACGTCGGCCAGAGCCGCGATCTCCGTCAGGAATAGCTCCTGAACCACGACGAAGGTCTTCTTCAAAGCCGCGGGGTCCATGCCCACGCTGGCGGTGGGATTGGCGCCTACAACCAGCAATGCGCCCAACTCGCCCATGGCTGCCGCAACAAAGATCTGGGGCAGGGTTTTGCCGGGCGTCGCGGGCAGGCCGGCATACTCCGCGAATGCGCCGGGCGCGGTCACAGGCACATAGCCGGGGAGCAGGTCCGGGAACAGCCCCATATCGGCCGCGCCGCGGGAGTTGGCGTGATCGCCGAGCAGGGCGAATCGGACGGATCCGGAATTGGGGCCGCGCTTGAGGCCCCACTCGACCAGAGCCTCTACGGCGGGGCCGCTATACTCCTGGCCAAAGACCACCAGCAGCGACTCCTCGGCGAGCAGAGCGTTGCTGAAGGAAGCCTTGCCGCTGTCAAGAAACGCCGCGAGATCCTTGTAGCCGTCCGCCGGCAGCTCCTGCGTAGCCTTGGCCTGGCGCTCCAGCTTGATGGGCCGGTGGTTGGCGATGTAGAGCCGGGCGCGATTGAGCCGCACGTTGGTGCGAAGTTGCCAGGCCAGCAGCGGATGCTCGCGGGTGGGGTCGCCGCCAACCAGCAGAATCGCCGGAGCGGTGGCGGCGTCGCGCAGGCTGGCTGCCTTGTCCTGATGTCCGGCGAGGGCGCGGGCAAAGGCCGCGTAGTCGGTGCTGCGCTGGTGATCGATATTGTTGGTCCGAAGCACCGTCCGCGCGAACTTCTGCAGCAGGTAGTTCTCCTCGTTGGTCGTCCGGTTGGAGCCGATAACGCCGATGGCCGCGCCGCCCCTGCTATCGCGCACCTCCTTCAGCTTACTCGCCGCCAAATTCAGCGCCTGCTCCCAGGTGGCCGGCTCCAGCTTGCCCTGGGAGTTGCGAATCAGAGGCGTCGTGAGCCGCTCCTTGCTCTCGACAAAATCGAAGCCGAAACGGCCCTTGGCGCAGAGAAAGTCGCCGTTGATGCCGCTCTTGTCGCGATTGTCGGCGCGCACAATCTCAGAGCCGTCGTTGGTCTGGCGCACGCCCAGCGTCACCTTGCAGCCGTCGCCGCAATGCGTGCAGACCGTCGAAACGTGGTTCATCTCCCAGGGCCGCGTCTTGTAGCGGTAGCTGCCGCTGGTGAGCGCGCCCACCGGGCAAACGTCGATGCACATGCCGCACTGCTCGCAGTCCAACCGGTTGCCGCCGTTGGGAACAATGGTCGAATGGACGCCGCGATTCTGCACTCCCAGCGCCCACACGTCCATGCCCTCGCCGCACATGCGGACGCAGCGGTAGCAGAGGATGCAGCGCGGGCGGTCGAAGAAGACGGCGGGCGACCACTGCTGCTCGTCGCGATGCTCTTTGGCCTCGGCGTATTGGCTCTCGCCCGCGCCGTATTTGAAGGTCATGTCCTGGAGTTCGCACTCGCCGCCGGCGTCGCAGACCGGGCAGTCGAGGGGATGGTTGCCCAATAGCATCTCGATGGTCGCCTTGCGCGCCTGGGCAATCTCGTCCGACTCGGTGATGAAGACCTGGCCCTCGGCGACCGCAGTGGTGCAGGCCGTCTGCAGCTTGGGAACCTTCTCCTGGCGCACCACGCACATGCGGCAGGCCGCCTGCAAGCTGAGGCCGGGGTAGTAGCAGAAGGCCGGAATCTCGATGCCCGCCTTGCGGCAGGCGTCGATCAGCAGCGTCCCAGCGGGAGCCGTCAGCCTCTTCCCATCGACGATGAAGGTTACGTCGGGCATTCGTCTCCAGCGCCCCTTACACCATGGCCAAATCAACGTGCTTTGCGAACGGGCAGGGCTTGCCGTTCAGGTGGTCCTCGAACTCCTTGCGGAACTTCTTTACAAAGGCCAGCATGGGCATGGCCGCCGCGTCGCCCAGCGGGCAGAAGGTCCGGCCCAGCATGTTCTCGGCCAGGTACTGAATGTTGTCGATGTCCCTGGTCGTGCTGAAGCCGGCGTGGAAACGGGTGAGCGACTTCTTCAGCCAGTCGGTGCCCTCGCGGCAGGGAATACACCAGCCGCAGCTCTCGTGCTGGTAGAAGCTGATTGTCCGCAGCGCGAACTCGACTATGCAAGTCTGGTCGTCGAGCACCACCACGCCGCCCGAACCCAGCATGGAGCCGGCCTTGCTCACCTGATCGAAGTCCATGCCAATGTCGATCTCCTCGGGCAGCAGAACCGGGGTCGAGGAGCCGCCGGGAACGACCGCTTTCAGCTTGCTCCCGCCGCGAACCCCGCCCGCCACTTCGTAGATCATCTTCTTCAGGTTGTAACCCATGGGCAGCTCATAGACGCCGGGGCGCTCTACGTGGCCGCTGATCGAGAACAGCCGCGTTCCGCCGTTGCGCGGCGAACCTACGGCGGCGTAAGCCGCGCCGCCCATCTCAATCACGTGGGGCACGGTGGCGATGGTCTCCACGTTGTTGATCACCGTGGGTCCGCCGTAGAGGCCGACGACGGCCGGGAAGGGCGGCTTGATGCGCGGCACGCCGCGCTTGCCCTCAAGCGACTCCATCAGCGCCGACTCTTCGCCCACCTCATAAGCGCCCGCGCCGGTATGGGGAACGATATCGAAGTCGGTTTTCGAGAAGAAGATTCCCTTGCCCAGAAAGCCCCGCGTGTAGGCATCGGCGACGGCCTTCTCCATGATTCTAAGAAGATAGCGGTACTCGCCGCGCATGTATATGAAGCCCAGCTTGGCCCCGATGGCCAGGCCGGCGATGATCGTGCCTTCGATCACCGCGTGTGGATCGTGCAAAAAAATCAAGTGATCCTTGCAGGTTCCCGGCTCGCTTTCGTCGCCGTTCACCAGCACGTACTTGGGCTTGGCCGACTGCTTGGGAACGAACGACCACTTCATACCCGCCGGAAAGCCAGCGCCGCCGCGCCCGCGCAGGTTCGAGGCCTTCATCTCGTTGACGATCCAGTCGGTGCCTTGCTCCAGGCACTTCCTGGCGGAGGCGTAGCCACCGAGTTCGAGATAGCGGTCGATCTTGGCCGCGCCCATGCCAAAGCGCCGGGAGACGATCTTGACCTCGTGCGGATGGGAGACCAGTCTAAGCATGACGGACCACCCTTCGTTCGCCTGGGGCCTTGCTGCGGTAATGGGCGAGAATGCCCGGCACCTGGTCGGGATGCAGCTCCTCGTGGAAGTGGTAATTGACCTGAATGGCCGGCGCCCAGCAGCAGGCCCCGATGCACTCGACCTCCTCAAGCGAGAAGAGGCCGTCTGCCGTAACACCCTGGTGCCCGATGCCCAACTCCTCCTGGAAGCGCTCGTAGACCTCGTAGGCGCCGCGCAACATGCAACCGATGTTGGTGCATACCTGCACGTTGTACCTGCCCGCCGGCTTGAAGCGCAGCATGGAGTAGTAGCTGGCCACGTTGCGCACCTCGAGTTCCGGGATGCCGATGCGCGCGGCCACCTCGGCTACGACCGCGTCGGAGAGGTAGCCGACCTCGTCCTGCGCGTAGAGGAGCATGGGAATCAGCGCCGAGCGCTTGACTGGGTACCGCTGCACGAGTGAGTCGAAGCGCGCCGCCAGCCGGGGCGAAAAGAGGCTCATGCTTTCATTGCTCATCGCATCAACTCCCTGGCCCAGGCTTCGGCCGCCATGTCCATCTCAGCCCTCGTCTGCCGCGTTCGTTCCCGCGCCGCTCAACCGCCGCCCCCCGTTCGCCGTTCAGCCCGTGCGCCGTGTGACTGCGGGGAGGGAAGCGAGAGAAACCCATCATTCAGCGCAGACAGCCAGATCGAACTCAATCAAACCTGCCACGGAGAATTCCCGAAATGATGTCCACCGCAACTTCGTCAGGACGGGATGGGACGGCCGGCCCTCCGTCAGGACGCGCTTCCCGGCAAGGTGCTTCCTGGCCGCAAAGATATGCCTTCCGCGAGATTTCGTGCCCATTGGGCGGACCGCTGATTATGGCCGTGACTCGACATCCTCCTCCTATGATCTCAAGTCCCACTCTGCAGAGCGCGTCCGTTCCGTATGTAAGGAACATCTCGTTCGGGAAGCCTGGCAGATGATTCTGGTCAAGCAAGGCAGCTCCCCTCTTGCGGAGCTCTACATTGGCCTTCTTCATCTCCTCCAGGAGATGCACCCTCACTCTTGCAAAGAAGACGCTCGGGTGCACTCTCAGTTGTTTATGCCTGTCGGCGGCCGATCTGTCGGCATCTTGTTTCACTTTCGCCGTATCCGCAAGTATCGCGTAACTGAACATGATCCCTCCCTTTCACCTGTCGATCTCCCCCAGCACAATATCGATCGACCCGATAACCGCAACCAAGTCGGCCAGCATCCGCGCTTGGCACATGGTTTCCAGCGCCTGCAACGTAGCAAACGACGGATAGCGCATGTGCACCCGGTAAGGCTTGGCGGTGCCGTCCGAAACCACATAGTAGCCCATTTGCCCGTGCCCGCATTCAATACCCTGATAGACTTCGCAGGCGGGCACGGCAAAGCCTTCGGTGACGATTTTGAAGTGATGGATCAGCGCCTCCATCTGGGTCTTCATCTTCTCGCGGTCGGGGAGCACGATCTTGGGCGCGTCGGCCTTGATGGGGCCCTCCGGCATTCCGTCCAGCGCCTGCTGAACGATCTTCACGCTCTCCCGCATCTCGATGAGCCTGACTTCATAACGCGCCCAGCAATCGCCGTCCGTCGATACCGGAACCTGGAACTGAAACTTCTCATAACCGGAGTAAGGCATGTCGCGGCGGAGGTCGAAGTCCACGCCCGAGGCGCGCATGGGCGGGCCGGTTACGCCCAGCGCGATGGCATCCGCGGCGGAGAGAATCCCCACCCCCTTCAACCGGTTCCTGAAGATGGGATTGCCGGTCAAGAGGTTGGAATACTCGTCGATCTTCTCCGGGAAGGCGCGGATGAATGTCTGCACGCGGTCGAAAAAGTCAAGCGGCGGTTCCATCGAAACTCCGCCGATGCGGAAGTAGCTGGTCATCATCCGCTGGCCGGCCACGGCGTCGAAGAGCCTGAGGATGTCCTCGCGTTCGCGGAAGGTGTAGAGAAAGACGGTGAGGGCGCCAATGTCCATGGCGTGCGTGCCCAGCCAGATAAGGTGCGAATTGAGGCGGCTCAACTCGGTCAGCAGCACCCGCAGCCACTGGGCTCTCCCAGGAATCTCCAGGCAGAGCAGCTTTTCCACAGCCAGGCAATAACACAGGTTGTTGGACAGCGGGTCCAGGTAGTTGACGCGGTCGGTGAGCGGGACGACCTGTTGATAAAACTTGGCCTCGCAGGTCTTCTCGATGCCGGTGTGCAGGTAGCCGATCTCCGGGTAAACCCGGACGACAATCTCCCCGTCGATCTCCAGCACCAGGCGCAGAACCCCATGCGTAGCGGGGTGCTGCGGCCCCATATTGATGACCATGTGCTGGTCATTGGCGCCTTGTGCGGCTTCAAGGACGGGCATTCCTGCAAGTTCGCTCATCAGCGGTACCCCTCCACCGGATAGTCCTTGCGCAAGGGATGTCCCTCCCAATCGTCGGGCATCAGGATGCGGTGCAGGTTGGGATGCTCCTCAAAGCGCACGCCGAAAAGGTCGAAGACCTCGCGCTCATAGAAGTTGGCCGCGGGCCAGACGGGCGTGATGGACTCCACCGACGGGCTGTCTCCCTGCAGCAGCACCCGCAGCCGGATGCGCTCTTTATAGGTGTGCGACAGAATGTGATAACTCAATTGAAAGCGCGGCGAGGAAGGAAACCAGTCGACTGCGGTCATGTCCTCGAAGAAGTTGTAGCCGGCCGCCCGCACTGCTGCGGCCGCAGCGCGAATCTCCCCTGGCGCGATCGTCAAAGTCAACTCGTTCCGGTCGAACTTCGCGTCCGTCAATGCCTGCGGGTTCCAGGCTAGGAGGGCTTGGACAGCGGGGTGTTCGGGCAGCCCCGCGAGCACTGCCGTCCTGCCGATGAATGTGCCTGCGCCCATCCTAGAGGTCCGCCTTGTCCTGGCTCCAGTTCAGGATGCCCTTGCGAACAATGTAGAAGAGCCCCACCGCCACAAAGCCCAGGTAGACCACCATCTCCCAGAATCCGAAAAGCCTCGAGCCGGTGACTTCAGGCAGCTTGCGGTAGACCACCGCCCAGGGCAGGATGAAAACCGCTTCCACGTCGAAGAGAATGAACAGCGTAGCCACCAGGTAAAAGCGCACGCTGAAGCGCCCTCGGGCGTCGCCAACGGCAACGATTCCGCACTCGTAAGGAGCCAGCTTGGTGACCGAGTCGCGATGCCGCCCAACGAACCAGGAGGCCACTACCATCCCCAGGCCGAGCAGAAGCGCGGCAAGAACCTGCATCAACAGCGGAAGATACTGCCAGTAGTAAGGGATCATCGCCGCCCAGTCCACAAAGAAGTCCGGTAAGACTGCGCCCTTTGCCCGCGCCTCCAACGGCCCCCACGCAAAGAGATGCTGGCTTGAGATTAGGTTTTCAGCCGCGTCCCGTCAAGGCGGATCCCACGGAAGCCGACGCAGCCCGGATCGTTGCACACAGACCATACGATGCGTCCTTAGGATTCCCAGAGTGGCGCTTATTGACCCACAGTTCAATTGCGGGAAGCAGTACCTTGGTCATCTGAAAACATTTCTGACGCCGCCGAAGAAGAGATTGAGGATAGACAGCATGGTAACCTTTACGACTACCGGTTTTCCTCTCCCGGCCGCCGTTCCGGCCGCCTCCGCAGTTGGTCTGCGCTCCAGGCGCCGCCACATCACTCCCCAGGCCGGGCGCGCCATTGAGATACTGGGCCACGCCATCGAATACCTTACCGACGAGTTTGTCCATCGGGGCGGAACGTTCTGCGCACACGATGAGCAGGTGGAGGCTGTGCAGTTGCTGATGGCGCTCAACCGCCAGGTCTACTACGAGTGTCCCGAAGCGCCCACATTTGGCGAGCGCTGCCGCGCGCTGCTGCATCTCAGTTAGGCGCCAGGCGCCGTTCTCCTTCACCAGACCTGATACATGATTGTCAAGCCTTTTCGTCGGCCACGTTCTGAACAAAAAGCCGGTGGACCCGCCGGTCGTGAGAGAGTTCGGGGTGAAAGGTGGCCGCCATGATCCTGCCCTGACGAACCAGCGCGGGGAAGCCGTCGCGGCGGGCCAGCGCCTCGACGCCGGGGCCGGTCGAGACGATGCGCGGGGCGCGAATGAAGACCATCTCCAGCGGGCCGCCGGGGAGCGCGGTCTCCGCCGTCAGGATCGTCGAGTCGATCTGGCGGCCGTAGGCATTGCGTTCGACGACGGCATCCAGCAGCCTAAGACTCCGCTGCGCCGGATTGCGGACTTCCCGCGCCAGCAGAATGGTTCCGGCGCAGGTGCCAAAGACCGGATGGGTTCGGCAAAACGTCTCCAAAGCCTCAAAGAAGCGGCGCTTCTCCAAGAATTTGAGCATGGTGGTCGATTCGCCGCCAGGCAGGACGAGGCCATCCAGGCCGGCCAGCTGGTCGGGCTTGCGCACCTCGCAAGGCTCGGCCCCAGCCTCAACGAGCGCTTCAGCGTGGGCGGCATAGTCGCCCTGAATGGCCAGTACGCCGATGCGGGGATAGGTGCGTTCTTGCGTCAAGCCTGTCCCTCCGGGGCGGTGGGGAAGGGATTGAACACCTCCACGCCGAAATCCTCGAAATCTCTAACGTTGCGGGTCGCCACAATCAGGCGGTGAATACGCGCTGTCGCCGCGATCAAGCCATCCTCCCACTTGGGATTGGACCGGCCTCTCATCAGCCTTGCCCATTCCCGGAAGATGGGTTCATCCGCAGGCAGGATCTCGTAAGCGGAAGCAAGGCGATCAATCCACTCGCCAATCTCCGCAGCTTTTTGCAGGTCCTGGCGCCGGGTGATCTCCACTCCCCTTTGCATCTCGCCGAGTGTAACCGCCGCCAGAAACATATTACTTTCGGAAACGGAGCGAATCCAGGCGAGGACGGCAGGATGCGGACGCGGTTTGCGTGTCTCCGAGACGACATTGGTGTCGATCAGGTACATAGGGGTTACTCGAACTCAACCGGAGGCCGGCTCTCGTATTCCCCGCGCGGGGGAACAATGTCTTCAAACCGAGGACCACCTGGATCGAGCAGGATATCCTTCAGGGAGGGCCGCGCTTCCTTTTTCAGCCGCTTCCACTCGCCGATGGGAACCAGCACTGCTGTCTCCACGCCGCGGCGGGTGACGATCTGCGGACCTTCCCTGAGGGTGGCGTCGAGGAGTTCGCTGAAGCGCGCCTTTGCGTCGTAGACTTGCCAAGTCATTGGAAACCTCCACCCATATAGTCATATCACTAGTCATATGACTATGTCAAGCCGCCTGCGCGGGGGGACTTGCCGTCCAGGTGGGCAGCCTTCGGGTGCCTGCGATGGGACAGCAACTTTCGGCTCGGGGAACGAGCTGTGTAGGTTTCCCACCCTTCGCCCGACCACCCCACGGACGAAGACCTGTCCGTGGGGACCCCGGCCATCCGAAGGATGGGGCGCCCGGCGTCTCTCAGTCTAAAAATA
>Ga0326727_10003904_pt1 | contig 46338 bp, 44 predicted proteins | sample MB2enrmetagenome_FD_207643 | JGI IMG/M metagenome (GOLD analysis project Ga0326727, IMG submission 207643) | Lab enriched peat soil microbial communities from McLean, Ithaca, NY, United States - MB29MY | ecosystem: Environmental > Terrestrial > Soil > Wetlands > Peat | place: USA: New York... | reverse complement strand
ACACAACCATCCAAAACTGGTCAAACGACGTATACAACTTAGTTACAAAACGAGCTTACGCTTACGCAGACTCAACAGTTGAATGGGTAGACGGAAACCTTGGAAGCAAACTCACAATGAAGTACCCATCAATATACCTGCTCGGCCCGAGAGCTAAAGGCGAAATTCTATCCGTTGCCTTCGCAGGTAAAGGTCAACATCAAGACGCAGGAGGCAAAGTCGTACACATGGCCCCCTACACAACTTCGAGAATCACATCAAAATCAATCTCAAAAGCCGGAGGCAGAACCACATACCGAGGATTACTACATGTTGCGAAAGGAGCGACAGGCGTGAAGTCGACAGTCAGATGTGACGCACTACTAATGGACGAAATCTCGAGAACAGACACTTATCCATACAACGAAATCAACGCAGACGACGCTACCATTACCCATGAAGCAACAGTAGGCAAAATCGGAGAAGACCAGCTATTCTACTTAATGTCAAGAGGCCTCTCAGAACAGGAAGCACTCAGCATGATCGTTATGGGATTCATGGAACCCTTCACCAAAGAATTACCAATGGAATACGCTATTGAACTAAACCGGCTAATCCAAATGGAAATGGCCGGATCAGTCGGCTAAAAAAAACTAGACACCACTTCAACGCTTAACCCCCATCCCCGGACTCATCGTCAATGTCAAGGCTAACGATAACACAAGCGACAGACGAAAGTATCGAGGCCTTTTCAAAAGCCCGACAAGAACCAACATGGCTGCAGGAATTCAGAGCTAAATCTCTGAAACTCTTCCTAGAACTTCCTGTTGAGCTGTCCAACCTCTACACAAAATATGCTGACCTAACAGGAGTGAACCTCGAATCTATCAACACCCTTCTACCCGAACCGAAACCGTCGGAAATCGAAGCAATCCGAAATAAACTTGAAACAAAAGCAGCCCTCACAATATACCAATTCGGCCCTAAGACAATCTGTCCAGTCCTGCCTGAGGCCTTGAAGAAAGAAGGCGTCATATTCACAGACATCGGAACAGCCATACGCAATGATCCTGAACTCTTCAGAACTCAATTTCTCGAAAAAGCGATTCCACCAGAAGATGACAAGTTTGGCGCACTCAACAACGCACTATTCACATCAGGTTTCTACCTGTATGTTCCCAAAGGTATAGAGATAATCGTCCCATTCCGTCACGTCACAATGCTAGACGCAGAAGGCTGCGGCCTCTTCTCACAAAATATCGTAATAGCCGACAACCGAAGCAAATTCACCGTAATAGAAGAACTATACTCCAAACAGTTGACCGGGCAGACAAAGAAATCAATGTATAGTGGACTATCCGAAGTCCATTTGCGTGAAGGCGCGGAAGTCACTTACGGATCGATAAACAACCTCGCTTCAAACGTAAACATCTTCTCAAATAAAAAATCCGTAGGAGCGAAGGATAGCAAGATTGTCTGGTCATCCGGTCTCCTCGGCGGAGCATACATCAGATCTAGACTTGAAAGCGTCATGAAAGGCTCAGGAGCGACATCAGAAAACATAGAAGTAGTCTTCGGCGCAGGCACGCAACGCTTCGACACGGTCTCAAACATAACCCACATTGGCGAAAACACAACGGGACACGCCATCTCAAAAGGCGTAGTGAAAGACCAAGCTCGAGCCCTCTTCAAGGGCATGATAAGAATCGAAAAAAACGCTAAGAACTCACGCGCGTACTTAGCGGAACACGGTATGATCCTAGGCAAAGATGCATTAGCAGACGCGATCCCCGGACTTGAAATCGAAACAAATGAGGTCAAGGCCACGCACGCAGCGTCTGTTGCCCAGATCAACGACGAAGAAACATTCTACCTCATGTCACGAGGCATCCCAGAAAACGATGCGAAAAAACTCATCATAGTAGGATTCTTCGAACCAGTAGTGGAACGAATATCCGTTCCAGAAATCTCCCGGCGAATCAGAAGAATAATAGACCTCAAATGGACTGGAATATACGACTTCGAGGCATCACTCACAATCCCAGCAATAGATGACGAATATTACGAAGAAGGACAGAAAACAAGAGACATCTTCGAAGGGCATTACAAATATCGTTAATGATACCATAATCCGACTCGATATTTGCAGATTCGTTACTACGTATGTTGTCGCAGGGTAATGTTGATTCGAGTTGCAACAACGAACCGTCGCGATAGTGATGGCCGTCATTCCGGTGGGCATACATGACGACAGATTCTACGACATTCTGTTCTACTACGAAAGTGATCCGAAGAAAACACCGCAATCATGTAGGCTCGGCCCGGAAGCCGTCCCATCGGGCATTAAGAAAGGCATGCGAGTCCACGTGAAGGCAATGCTAACGACAATTCTGGGTCTTGACTTAATCCCCTGATGTCAACTAACCTAACATTCCTTCCCTACTATCAGAGGCTTAGAAAGCCCGACCGCAGTACATCCTTAGGCAAGCTCACACTAGACCAGAGCTCACTATGGTATTACTCAGCCTCTAAGAAGGAGACGTTTTATTCTTATGCGTAACATTGGTTCTTGGTAATTATGCAGCTCAGAAAGCTGCTGTCCTGTCTTCTGATTGCAGTCGTATTAGTTTTAGTACCATACGTAATAGTGAAAGGGCAATCCGTCACAGGTACGATCTCACGAACTATATTATGCGGTAGCGGTTGCGACACGGTGGGGCTTTCTTTCGGTCAAGCAATTAATGTGGCAGGAAATGTTTACGCGGAAATGAGCGAGGTACTAGACCCGTATACTGGTTACGCGCTTACTATGTGTCCGGCAGGCCCGCCCAGTCAGGCTTCTGCCATGCCGGGTTGTATGAACGCTCAAACGTCATTTAGTGCCAACTCGAATGGTCAATACGAACTGGGAGGACTAGCGCCAGGTATCTATACCTTGTATGTTGCAGCAGATGGTTTTCCAGAGATTGTGTTTGCCTCAGGGGTTACGGTCAATCCGGGTCAGAGTCTAACCATTAACGCGTACGTATGTTCGAGCAGTGGATTTGTAAATGGGAATTGTTCTCAAACACCTACTCCCACGCCAGAGTTCCCTTCAGGCTCATCAATAATTATCACCACAGGAATTATTCTAGCTCTCGCCCTCATTACCCTACATAAAAGAAAAAATCATCGTTAGCTGAGATTCAGAGATGTGAGTTGATCGCTAATCAGTCGTTCGTAATATCGTATCGGTCGCGCGAGGCGCTCCAATCGCTACGACTTCGAATTTTTCATCGTTCACTTTCACCACGGTCATCGTCGCCTTCTCAGGGACTATCCCGTAGCTTGAGAATTCATCATGATTAAGCCCGAGTGCATGAACCAATGCGCCACGTATGACATCGGCATGGGTCACAGCAACGGATACCCTGGGGCTCAATCCATTCATGAACTCTCCTATTCTTTTTGTTACTGAAGAGATAGACTCTATTCCGTACCGGTCAGCAGACAAGAGAAGATCCACTTCCTCTTCAAAGGTAGATACAATCGTCCCATTCGCTTTCCCCCAATCTCTTTCCATAAGAGCCCGGTTCACTTGCACCGGAATATTCAGCGCCCGTGAAATGATTCCAGCCGTTTCTGCGGCCCTGAGAACTGGGCTGGAGTAGAGAGCATTAGGTCGAATCAATGCGAGGTCTTGAGTTAACCGTTCAACTTGGAATCTCCCCCGAGCGGTCAATGGGTATTTGTCTATCTCATTTGCCTGAATTTTGGCCACATTCGACTCACTCTCGCCGTGGCGCACAAAGATGACCGTCTTCATTGGATTATCCGCCTGATGGGTTGCTTATTGTTCTCTAACCGCTAGAAGCTCAGTAATAGACAATTTTGCTGTTTTGATAATCAGTTTCAAGTTATTGTCAGAATGGAAACATCGCATGTAGGTAAGGGGTGCGGGAAAGAAAATCAACGTACGCTTCCGGATCGACCTGTTCGACCTTTGCATTGTCCACATCAATCAGGTAGACGGAGTGAAGGTGAGCGTTTTGGATTTCGTCGAAACTAACACGAGGTTGTGAGTAGTAATTATCACAGAGCTTCTTGATGTGATACATTTCTGCCGGCGTTCGGAGTTCTGGTGGCTTTAGAAAGATAGGATCCACAGGCAGGATGTTGATTGGTGGAGTGCCTAGAGCGAACCTGTTCGCAAAAGAACTGTATCTGGAAATCTTACTTGCTGTACGACTTCGATTGTACGTTAGCGGGTCTAGAGCATGATTAGGAGGCGTATATCCAGTCTCAACCTCGACGATCAGGCTGCCTTCGCCCTTGGTACCATAGAGGTCACAGATCAGATTGTCTCCAAGAGGCTTCTCCACCACGACCTCGTAACCTTCCCTGATCAGGGAATATGCTACCAGTAGCTCCATGGCCGAGTGATTGATCTTCACGATGTTTCGTTGCTTGAGTTCAACTAGCCTTAATCGAACTTTCTCAAGTTTGTCAAGAACGAATTGTGGTTCGCTCGATCCTATTCGTTCGATTAGGGTTGATAGGTCTTCGTTAAATCTCTCCACAAGCTGCTGCTCCGAACCCTCACCTAGTAATTAGATATCGATTAGGATTCCCGTTTTATCAGAGGAAACATTAGATTGACTCAATCTTCTATAATAGATGATTAACCCAGGACGCTCTATAAAATTAGAATATCAAAAAAGCGATCTTAAGGGCATTTCAAGTATCGCTAATGATCTTATAGTTCGCAGGAATACTTGTAAATGCGCTGCAAATGTCGCAACCACGCATAAGTATGCCGAGTCCACGAACAATCGCTTTACTCGTCGTAATCGTTCTAGTAGTCTTATCCTCATTCGTTGCGCTCCCCATTAGTCCAACGCTGAAAGCCAGCTTTAGAATCACCACGCCGCCTCAATCCCCACCAACTATGGAAATCGTTGATTCGTCTTACAGCAAGACACCGTTACTAGGCTCAACCCAAGGAAACATTACAATTTCCTATCCGGAAGGGACGCAAGGCTACTATTCATTGACGATTGTAATCACATACGGAGATAATGTTCTCAGTTCTGGAAGTTACAGTTCCTTAGGGGATGGACTCTATCAGATGTACGTTGTCTATTTCCCGCGATTCGGAGAACAGCCCGCTACTCCATACTCCATCACATTCAGCCTGTCCTATTCAAATGGAATAGCGATAGGATATCTCACGTTACCTATCTATCCTACCTGACAGAAAATACAAGAGCTAAGGAACACCATCTAAAAAGGAACTACCGATGGGTGTAGGATTAGGCTTAAAGTCGGTAGTCTACCATTCTGTATTGATGCGTTTGAAATGATATTTGACGAAGAAGCGATCGAAATACTCGAAGGCAAGAATTTTGCTTATTTAGCAACTTCGATGGCTGATGGTTCTCCCCATGTAGCTCCGGTCTGGATCGACCGAAGCGGAGATATAATTTTTATAAACACTGTCCCCGGGCGGTTGAAGCAGAAGAATGTTACAAGAGATCCGAGAGTAACCATCAGCATAACGCAACAGAAGAACCCCTACAGACATCTGTTTATAAAAGGAAAAGTTATCGAACAGACAAAAGAGGGCGCCCTGGATCACATAAACCGCTTATCGAGGAAATATCTAGGGAAGGATTATCCGTGGAACGATAGAAACAGAATAATATTAAAAATTGTTCCAGAATACGCCAAGATCTTAGACTAGCGGCCTGAAAATTGCCCCCAGATCGACATAATATGTCGATTCCGATAGTAGCGAATAAGTAACACGGCGCACATTATCTCGATGAGCGTTGAACTTTAGAGATTTCTTCAGATTCCGTAAGCGAGTTCCAGTTTTAATTATCGAACGAGTTCAAGTTGGGAAGCGGCTATTCCTGTTCAAGAAATATACGAATAAGACGCTGTTCGTAGGCAACTTGTCTGTACTGAGCATTATGATGATCGGACTTTGGAGTTACATGTACTACTTCGGCGGTCATCAATATTCGCTGGTACAGAACGAGCTGATCAGCATCTGTTCAAACGCAAAAATCGATGATGTCCCGTACCAGGTTGTTGACTTCTTCCAAAAGAAAGGTCACCTCGTCATCTACGTGATGACAAACAGATTACAGTAAATCCGGAGAATTATTCAAAACCGAAGCCAATCTACAGACTTACAACTGTTCAGCTATTGTTGTGAAGCTATTTCAGCGTCTCTTCGAAAGCATGAAACCAAGAAGGATGCTCAGCTGCGTAATCGACAAACTGAGTAACTCGGTCCAAAGTACTCTTGTGGACATGATGCTCGATTCCCTCCGCGTCAGCCTTCGCAATTCTCTCGTCAACATGAAGGATACGGAGAAACTTCAGAATAGTCAGATGTCTCTGTTGCACGGACTTAGCCAACCGCTCTCCGCTGGCTGTGAGGATAAGACCCCGGTAGCGCTCGTACACGATGAGCCCCATCGCATGTAATTTCTGAAGCATGACAGTAACGCTTGAAGACTTTACACCCAGACTTTTAGCGATATCAGCTGACCTAGCGTAGCCCTTTTTCTGTATGAGTTCGTAAACTACTTCCAAGTAATCCTCCACACGCGTAAGATCCGAGGCTGGATTAGGTCTAGATAACAGAACTGCCGTATTCTTTGCTGGATTGCTCATACATTCCACCGAGTCTCTCGCGTTTCATAACGGTATCATATCGTGCCTAATATACTGCTTCACGAAATTAAGGCCAACGACCATAGTTTTTTGCGGGATAATCCTCGTATTCAACGCTTACTTACTGGTCACATCTGTCTAGAAGGGAGATCGGATACAGGCGAGATAGGCTTTGATCGAGCAAACCAAGGGTCTCAATGAAATTTCAATAACACCCAAACGCATACTGATTCCTACTGACGGATCGGGAAACGCAGCCCGCGCGGCCAGTGTTGCCATAGAATATGCTCGGAAGTTCGAGGCCGAATTATTCGTGCTACATGTCATCGCTATCCCTGCACATACATTGGCACTAGTCGAAGCCGGTATGGAAGGTCTGGAGAGTTCTGAGACACGAGAGTATTTTGCGTTAGCCCGACAGAAGGCGAAAACAATTGTGGATGAAGTTGTGAAATCTGCTGAAGCGAAGAACGTCAAAGCCACTGGGATAATTCAGGAATACTCGTTTTCGGTTGTAGAGACAATCGTGGATCATGCAGCCAAATACAGCGTTGATCTCATCGTGATCGGCACTAAGGGATTAACTGGGTTCAAGAAATTACTGGTTGGAAGCGTGTCGTCAGGTATACTGAACCATGCACACTGTTCCGTTCTCATAGTCAGATAAGAAACCAATCGGAATACCAGTGTGGTCTAGTTTTTGGAGCATGCTAAGCATTGCACCCGCACACGAGAATAAATCGTGGTTTGGCAGTTACTTATCTTTGGTTTCTGGGGGTCTAGGCTGATTTTGAGTAGTCTCTGCAGAAGTGGTAGGTGGTTGTATTGCCAGTTGTGCTTAAATGAACCGTAGTGTCGCGTTCGTGGTTGCGTTGATTAGGAATTTGTCTAGTCAAGTCGTAATGCGACCTACACAAAGGTCTCTTCGAAAGTCCGAAACCATATCGGATGCTGAACTGCATAGTCCACAAAGCGCTGGAATCGGTCGACAGTAGCCTTATGAACATGGTGTTCGATGCCCTCCGCGTCCGAGTTAGCGATCTTCTCTTCGATGCCGAGAATGCGAAGGAATTTGAGGACGGTAAAGTGTCTCTGTTGAACCGATCTCGCCAAGCGTTCTCCGCTACTTGTCAACGTGAGGCCTCGGTAACGCTCATACACAATGAACCCCATAGCATGTAATTTCTGAAGCATGACTGTTACGCTGGAGGATTTGACGCCTAGATTCTGCGCGATGTCTGCTGTTCTAGCATAGCCCTTCTTCTCTATGAGTCCGTAAACGACTTCAAGATAATCTTCCACGCGCGTAAGATCGGAGGCTGGGTTGGGCTTCGAAAACAGAAGCCGATTCGTTGTCGGATTCTGAGCCATGTTCGTGTCCTCTAAATGGACGTGATTACGAGGTATATGTTAAGCCCAATAATTATGATAGCACAAATTACTGATAGGATTGTTGTAATATTCCGATTAACGAAATCGCCCATTATCTTCTTACTCCTCGTAAATAGGATTAAGGGGATCATTGGAAGAGGAATCAGGAAGCTTAGGATTACCTGACTATAGACTAAGAGAAGAAGCGGGTCATAGCCGAGTGAGATAGCAATGCTCGTGGGCACGATGTTCAGAACCCGAATAAGGATCCTCCGCACCCAGGGATTGAATCTCCTCCCTTGAATCGGGCAATTACGTTCTAGGAGATCTTCGTAAATGAGTTGCCCCGACATTACGCTCATCGTTGATGAGGACCATCCGGACGCGAAGAGAGTTATCGCGAAAACGACACTCGCAGCGATGCCAAAGAGTGGGATGAGGGTTCTGTAGGCATCATCAATCGTCGCTACATTCGTATAACCATGCAAGTAGAAGGCCGCAGCAGCCATCGCCATTATCGCGAGGTTAACATAGCTCGCGTTCGACATATTCACTATCGTATCCCATTTGTGATACTTCAACAAACGCTTCTTCTCAGCCTCATCACCACTAGTAAGCTTGTTCTTCGTCAACCAAGAATGAGCGACCAGAGCGTGAGGCATAACCGTAGCCCCGATCACGCCAACGACGATAAACAACTGAGCATTATTGGCCATACTCATGTAGGGTACAATCGAATGAAAGGCAAACTGATATGCATCAGGCTTGGTAGTTAGTAACTCATACACGTACCCAAGACTCAAAGTGGTTATCAGAATCGTGATGAACAATTCAATTCGACGAAACTTTTTCCCGGCCAAGGCATAGATTACTATAACGTCCGCTGCCGAAATCCAACATGATATCAAAAGGGGCACACCGAAGAGCAGATGCACCGCTGAAGTTACACCCAAGAATTCAGCCAGGTCTGTAGCAACAGCAAAAGTCTCTGATCCCAACCAGTAAGGAATAATCTTCGAACGAGTTTTCAGCTTATCATGGACTAGGGCGGCCAGCGACGCGCCCGTCGCAATTCCAAGTTTTCCGGAAAGATACTGTAAGAGCATCGCCATCAAATTCGCAAGCATAACCGACCAGAGGAGAAGGTAGCCGTAAGATGCTCCACCGGCTATATCGGTGCCAAAATTGCCCGGATCAATGTAAGCTACGCTCGCGACGATAGCAGGCCCGAAAAACTTCCAATAACCTGAACTCCAAATCGATCCTATGAAACTGTGAGCCCTAGAGAGGCGATTCGGAATCAATTAATTTCCTCGCTCAAAAGTTAGACACGCCTAAACATATATGGCGCGTCTAGTCTTAAAGGATGCCCCTTACCAGTTAGGAATTATTATCGATTTAGGAATTTTTATTAAGTTAGCCGTCTCAAGTCTATTTAGAGCCGACTTACAAATCGTAGTAGGTTCAAATCATGCCATCAATTCCGCCTACCGAAACTCGAATCAACCGCATCCTCATCCCAACCGATGGATCAGAAAACGCGACTCGCGCCGCTAACGCGGCTATCGAGGTTGCGAAGAAGTTTGGAGCGGAACTGGTAGTGTTGCACGTAATCGCAGTTCCCGCAGGAAAAGTGGCGAAAGCGGAGTTAAGCCCTGGCTATGATGCTGAATTGCAGGAATATTTTGAGTCAGCTCGCAAAAAGGCAGATACGATCGTTGATGAAGTTACCCGATCAGCCGAAGCGAAAGACGTGAAAGCCACTCACCTAATTCAAGAATACTCGTTCTCGGTCGTGGAAACAATCCTAGAACAGGCGATCAAGAGCAACGTTGACCTCATCGTTATGGGAACGAGAGGAATAACTGGATTCAAAAAACTACTAATTGGAAGCGTCTCGTCAGGCGTAGTTAGCCATGCACACTGTTCCGTTCTTATAGTCAGATAAGAAGCAAAACGGCATGTCAGGGTAGTTTAGTTTTTGCGGAACATTATCGGCAGAAAACCGTGCTAAGTAAGAGGCCACTAGTATTTTTAGGCGCGATTAACTGGATTTGGCCTAGACAACGGTCAGGTGCTCGGCTGGGTGACAAACTCTCCGTCTAGGCTAGCTACGGTTAGAGCCGCTTTGAGGAGTTCCGCGGCAACCGGTTTCGTTCGCTACATTGGTCCGGCTCTGATTGTTAGTACGGCTTACATTGATCCAGGGAATTTTGGCACCGATATTGCAGGTGGAGCGCAGTACGCTTACCAACTTCTTTGGGTGGTTTGGCTTGCGAATATCATGGCCATGGTTCTCCAATACCTTTCCGGTAAACTGGGCCTTGCGACAAGTCTTTCTCTTGCTGATATCATTCGCGTGAAGTTGAAGACCAGATGGAAGATCATACCTTATTGGTTGGCTTGCGAAGTCTTCGCTGTATTTACGGACTTAGCGGAATTTCTCGGCGTCACAATCGGCCTGTATTTGCTCTTTGGTATCCCGCTAATCATATCGGCGTCCATATCCGCCTTTGACATCATTGTCATATTCCTTCTGACTGGCAGTAAATTCCGGCGAATGGAGCTCATTATCGCAAATTTCGTCACCGTAATCGGTTTAGGATATCTTTACGAGGTCTTCATAACCAAACCGCACGCTATTCCGATTCTGGTGGGCTCAGTTCTGCCATTGATTCCGGGCACGGGTGCAGCAGTGATTTGCGTTGGCGTTATTGGCGCAACTGTCATGCCGCATGCCCTCGTACTGCACTCCTACTTGGCTAAGAATAAACTTCAGGAAGGAGATTTGAAAGAGAAGAAAAGATTGCTTGGGTATCATCGGAAAGAGACGTTATCCATGCTAACCATGGCTGGGTGCATTAATGCGGCGATTTTGATTATGGCATCTGCGGCCTTCAACACTCGCGGAATTTTCATAGCCACCATTCAGCAGGCATATTGGACACTGCTGCCTCTCTTCGGATTTTTAGCTGGTACTGCTTTTGCTATAACCCTTCTCTGCTCAGGTTGGTCATCCTCTTGCTGCGGAGTCTTGGCTGGGCAGGCGATCCTTGAAGGCCTGATAGGTAGCCACATCAATCCCTGGATAAGAAGGATCATACTACGCGTGATCAACGTCGTGCCCACAACAGTAATGATCGTGTTGGGATTTAATCCGCTGATCCTTCTAGTCTACAGCCAAGTCGTCCTTAGCTTCTTAATACCGCTCCCTCTGATTCCGTTGATAATCTTCACGATGGATAGGAAGTTGATGGGTGACTTCGTCAATCGAAAATCACTCACGGCGCTAGCACTCTTGTTCTGCGGAATCATAATTGCATTCAACATCTACATCTTAGTTCTCACGCTCTGACGGGTTGTGCTAGTAGAGTAAGAGAATCAGGCTTTTCGCAATCGTAATACACGCGCTTTGAGCAATCAGCCATTTAGCAGACGCATGGTTGCTTCCGGATAACGCTCTCCCGCAGCGGCTCCTCGAGGCATCGCTTCGTCTATTTGACGAAGGTCGTCTAACGTTAGCTTCACGTCAATCGCGCCTACGTTTTCTTCTAGATACTTTCGTCGTTTGGTGCCTGGTATAGGAATGATATGCTCACCTCTAGCCAGTACCCAAGCCAGAGCAAGCTGAGAGGACGTGCATCCTTTCTCTTGAGCAATCGTTTCAATGCGCCTAATCAGCTCCAGATTTCTCGGTAAAGTGTCCTGTTGGAAGCGTGGAGCGCTATGACGCCAGTCACCTTCAGGTAATTCGGCTAAGTTCTTGATTCGGCCGGTTAGGAAACCACGCCCAAGAGGGCTGTATGCAACAAAGCTGACGCCGAGATCCCGACAAGTAGTGAGCAGCTCATGTTCTGGATCACGACTCCAAAGCGAATACTCCGTCTGTAGAGCCGTAATCGGATGGACGGCATTTGCACGGCGCAGTGTTTGGGGTGATGCTTCTGAAAGCCCCAAGTATCTAACCTTCCCCTCCTTGACAAGTTGTGCCATTGCCCTAACAGTTTCTTCAATAGGAGTACTTGGGTCAACTCGATGTTGATAATAGAGATCGATGGTCTTTACGCCGAGACGGCGAAGGCTTGCCTCGCAACAAGAACGAACATACTCAGGTTTTCCGTTTACCCCACGGAGGCTTGGATTCGTTTCACTGCGAACGATTCCGAATTTCGTGGCCAAAATAACTTCATCACGCCGATCATGGATAGCACGGCCTACAAGTACCTCATTCGTAAAGGGCCCGTAAATATCAGCTGTGTCAAGAAAATTCACCCCTAGATCCAGGGCTCGATGAATGGTAGCGATGGATTCTTCATCATCGCGTTTACCGTAAAATTCGGACATACCCATACAACCTAATCCTATAGCTGAGACTTTCAAACCGGATTTACCTAACTCTCGCATCTTCATGTTAGAACGCCACCTACTCCACTTGCTGATTATGCTTATTCTTTTCGCTTGTCCGTTTTGGCTCAGTTCGGACCGCAAAGGATCGGCGATACGCGGTAGTCGAGATGACGGAATCGATTAAATCCATCACGAAGTGATTCAGAATGGTGAGGCATGGCACAATTTTTCCTATCGGATGGAGGCCTGATTGGGTTTGAGTGACGAAAGAATAAACTTGAACAAGGATCAGTTGTATTTTGGTATTATAGCAGGTCTTACGATTACCGTGATCGTGCTAGCGGCCATATTAGGTGCGGGGGTTAATTCCCGTACAGTCTTCGTGACTCAGAATAATTACGTTACTGCTACGAGCACTGTGACGGAGAGCGTATGGTCAATCGTAACTCAATCGCAAATGCAGTTCTCTGTTAGCACGGCCACTAATGTTGTTGGGCCTCCGGTCGGTGGTAATTATCAAATGCCCAACTTGAGTAATCCAGCTTGTCAGTATCCCTTCAACCCTTACGGTTGCAACGAAGGACCTCCGGTAACGATCACGGGATCCCTTTCAACCAGCGGATCCTGCACATTCCTCTCGCCAGGAAATCGCCCAACCTACACGGTATGGAATTTGCCCTCAAATTACACTACGCCAGGCTTTTCCGGCGTAGTTCAAGTATACGGGTTCATCTATCCCAACTGGCCAGCTCAACAACCGTTCCCCCCATACCCGTTTCAGAGAACGGTCTGCATGGGTACTCCGATGTGGGCGGTCTACCCGTACATTCAAACTGGAGTGTAGGTTAAGCCGGATTCTACCCGAGTAGATATTTCATCTACTCAGGCGGAATGCGGTTGTAGACGTATTTTAGATCTATGCCCTGTTTCGCTCGAACATACTTAGCTGCGAAGAAAATAACGACGCCTGCTACCACGACACTCAAGAAGAATTCAACAACTGCCGAAGTAACGTATCCTCCGACCGCCGGGTACGCGTAGCTTGCGTAGATCATCCAAATCAAGTAGCCAAGAGTGATGCAACCGAAAAATGAGATAATCGGGATCCCAGCGAATTTCTTGTTAACGAGCGATGAGGCCTGTTCGTAAGCCTGTTTGTTTTTCCAAGGTAGAATTATGGCAGAGAGTACTGGGATGAGCATTGTTAGAACCGCAAATAGTGTGAAGTTCAGCTGAACGAAGATTGTGGTGTATATACTAAGAGCCAGTCCGACCTCTGCGAGGACCGTGATGATTAGGACTGAGACCCAGGGTGCACCATTCGATCTAACTTCTGCGAGTTTGGATGGGGCAAGGCGATCGAATGACCACGCAAACAGGTTTCGGCTGACATAGTAGAAGTATGTTACGGCCAATCCGATCAAAGACAATAGAAAGCCAATGAACACTACAACTGCTAAAGCGATGTTAGGCATTGCTACCGCAGCGTAGAAGGAAATAAACGGCATTGCAGTCAAAGCGCTCGGTGCCGCATAGAAGAGATACCCCTCCGCCCCAAGCCAAGTAGTGGGAACCAGTCTCGTCAAGAAGACCGTACCGACCGCAAAGAGCGCCCACATGAAAACTAAAGAGCCCACACTTCCAAGGAACAGAGTTCTAGGCGCTTGCTTTACTTCACCCGCGAAAAATGTTGGAATGTAGTATCCATAGTAAATCCAGAACCCCATTATAAGACCCGCAACCGAAGCCACAGCCGGTGAATATTGATACGTCAATCCGTTCGCTTGAGCCGTCGCTATGACTTTCTCAAAGTTGCCAGCACCCATGAAAGTGTCCCAGTTCGTAGTGAATGAATTCGGATTAGACATAGCCAGCGAAACTAGAATAATTACCCATGAAAGCATGGCGAGGTAGAACGAATATTTCAGGTACGCCACAGTCTTATCTGGTGAGATCAACATTAGCGCAAGTGTGACTAAAGTTGCTACGCTTCCGATTACGAACACCAAAGCTCCGGAGGTCAACGCAGTACCCCAAGCCACCAAGTATGGTTGGTTAGTGAGCACGCCCATTTCGAAAAAGTAGCTTGACATTAACGTACTCGGTATCCAAGCAAGGAGCGACCCGGCCACCAAGCCACTGAAGATGCTTAGAGTAAAGTTCGAAGCAAACGCGCCTACTGGCGAAAGTGTTCTACTAGCGAAAACGTAGTCTGCGCCGCTTCTTGGATAGACACTTCCAATCTGGCTGTATGTTACTGCGTGAACAAGCGAAAATACCATCCCAAGAGTCAAAATTGTCAAAATATCTGAACCCGGCCAGAGATAGGGAAGCCAAGCATAGGTAATGAAACCTGACGAAGGTGGACTAATGCACTGCGCTCCGAAGAGGAATGCGGCTAACGGACCGATAGCTTTCACTAGACCAGTAGCGTCGCGTATAAAGACGGGTTTGCTTGCCAAAATATGTACACCACAAGCAATCGAAGTTGCAGATTTCCGCGCTCTTAATACTTTCCATTACGAGTCAAGGGCGATAATTAGCCGTCAAAGTGTCCTCGTGAGCTTAGCCGAGGGCGACGCCCTCTTTCGGATCGGCGATGTATTTGCGGAACTGGTTGAGGATAGATTTGAAGCGCGGACCAACTTCTCCGTTACCGACTGTGCGTCCGCTTATCTTTACGATCGGTACGATCTCAGCCGCGGTACCGGTAACGAAGATTTCGTCTGCGTTGTATAATTCATGCACGGTGATGCTTCTCTCTTCAAGTGGATAATTTAGTTCTTTCACTGCACTAATGATAACATCTCGTGTTATTCCTTTCAGAACTCCTAGCGAAGGATGTGGTGTGGAGACGACGCCGTTCTTTACGATGAAGATGTTCTCGGTCGATGTCTCCGCCACGTAGCCTTGCTCGTTGAGCATGATTGCTTCTTCGACTCCGGCTTCAGTTGCTTCCATTTTTGCTAAGATGTTGTTTAGGTAATTCAGAGTCTTAATTCTGGGGTCGAGAGACCACGAAGGAGTCCTTCTTAGGGATGAAATTATGGCAGAAATTCCTTTTACATTTTCGCCGAATAGTGGCTCTCTGGCCTCAGCCATAACAACAACCGTAGCCTTCGGACAGTTCCGAGGGTCGACTCCCATTCTCCCAACGCCGCGGGAGAGAACTATTCGAACGTAACCATTCTTGAGCTGATTCTTCTTGAGGACGTCAATAACTACGCGACTCAATTCTTGTTTGTCGAGTGGTACGGTCAGCTTGATGGATTTTGCAGATTCATAGAGTCGATCCAGATGTTCTCTGAGCTTGAAAACGACTCCGTTGTAGCATCGAATAGCTTCGTAGACGCCATCACCGTAGAGGAATCCATGATCGTAGACAGAGATGGATGCTTCTTCTTTTGGTACGTAGTTTCCGTTAACGTAAGCGTACAGTGCATTTTGTGAACTGGACAAGGTTAGCCCAGTTTTGGCATGTGTGCGCTGCTTTAATCTTTTCAGGCTGATTTTCTTACCCAATTACGAGAACGTTCTACCGCACGCTTCCATTCTTCGGAAAGACGGGTACGTTCATTCTCTGGCATTCGCGGCGTGTAAGTGTGCGTGCGTTTTAACTTGATGAGTTCGGAGAGATCACTCCAGAAGTCAACTGCAAGCCCTGCCAGGAATGCCGCGCCCTGGGCTGTTACTTCACTTACTTGAGGCACCTCGACGGGAATCCCACTAATGTCCGCTTGAAATTGCATTAGGAATCGGTTTCCCGACGGACCGCCATCCACTTTGAGTTTATCGACTTTCAGCATAGAATCAGCTTCCATGCAGGCTAGGATCTCGTTGACCTGGAAAGCTATTGACTCTAGTGTCGCTCGTACGACGTGTGCTCTCGTTGTGCCGTCCGTAATTCCCACTATTGTACCACGGGCGTACGAGTCCCAATATGGGGCGGCTAACCCAACGAATGCTGGAACTAAGAAGACGCCTTCATTGTTAGGAATAGAGGAGGCGAGATCACTGGTCTCTTCAGGTTTTTTGATGATACCGAGTCCTCGAATTAACCAGTCAATCGCCGACCCGGCAACGTAAACTCCGCCATCCAGAGCATAACTCCGCCTTCCGTCGATCACCCAAGCCACCGTTGTCAAGAGACCGTTCCGGGAGACTTTTGGAGTGCGCCCTGTATTCATGAGCATGAAGCAGCCGGTCCCATACGTATTCTTAGACTCACCCTCGGTAAAACAGCCGTGTCCGAATAATGCAGCTTGCTGATCCACTATCATGCCAGAAATCGGCGCGTCAATTCCCAGAAACGCGTCTGGCTCAGTATGTGCGATATCACCTGAATTAGGATGAACTTCTGAAAGAATGCCGTCTGGCACAGAGAATATGCGAAGCAGCTCGTCATCCCACTTCATGGTGTGAATGTTGTATAACATTGTTCGTGAGGCAGTCGCGCAATCGGTTACGAAATACTGACCTCGGCTCATCTTCCACGCTAGCCACGTGTCTGTTGTCCCGAAGCGCGCTTCGTCACGTTTTACAAGATCCTCAACGCCTTTCACGTTGTCTAAAATCCAGCGTATCTTCGTTGCGGAAAAATATGGATCAATGGTTAACCCAGTTCTCTTTTTGATCTCACTTTCAAAACCTTGCTTCTTCAACTTGTCACAGGTACTGCTCGTACGTCTACACTGCCAGACAATCGCATTGTATAGCGGTCGACCAGACCGTTTATTCCACATGACAACGGTCTCACCCTGATCATCAATGCCGACCGCCACAATCTGTTTAGGTGAACATGATGCCATCCGCATGGCCTTCTTAGTGGCAGAAAGAACCGAACGCCAGATCGCTCCGGGATCTTGTTCCACCCAACCAGGATGCGGAAAACTTCGCGGTACAGCACTGACGCCATATCCGCATACTGATCCTTTCCGATCGAAGAGAACTGCCTTCGTTCTCGTCGTACCCTGATCCAAAGCGAGAACAAGACGTTTCGGTGTTGACAATGGAAGTCGATTACCCTGTACTACACGAAAGAGAAGTGATCAGTCTTTCCGTTTTAGGTTATGTTCTCTTCTACCCTTAGCGGTGAGCGTATAGCTAGCGGGTGCGATTAGATCTCTGTCGACGAGAAATTCTATGGCCTGAAGAACCACTTCGTATGATGCTTGCTTTTCAAATCTCCTGTATAATGCTGCCATGTGAACTTCAAGACGTCCACGCGACATGTCTTCTTCGTGCAGGAACTCGAGAACCTTTTCCGCCAGTTCTTTAATTTCGACCATTATATGCCTCCATAGCTGACACGTTCTTGCAGTAGTAGCTCCGTAAACAATCTAACGGTTTGGTATGATTTTCAACATTGCCGACATCGCCACCTATTAATTTTGGTTTCAGGCAAATTTGAAATATCGCACCTAGTAGTTTCGCACTGATTCAAGTGCCTAACCTACCGGCGAAGATTCTCACTTTTTGCATTCTTCTACTAACATTGTCATCTCTCGGTACAAGTACAGTTTCAGGAAGCGGGCAGGCGCTCTACAAGCTTCATCCACTATTGATTGATCGATTGAACGGTAAGATAACTGGGCAATTGCGGATGGACGGCGAAGGTATCTACGTCTTCGTCGCATTACGCCCGGGTACCGATCCTACAACCACGGATGGTTTTATGATCAGTAAATATTTTCTTGGACCGCAAAATGATCCGATGCTTATCTACGGAGAGGCACGATTAGATTCCTTGGTAGGGTTGGCATCGAATCCCGGAGTTGCTTACATTTACCCGGATCTCAGAGTCGATCTTGACCGCATGAAACCGGACGCTGATGTTTACCGAGAGGGATTGGCTACGGACATGTTTCGGGTGAGGCAGATTATCGGAGCTGACAGAGTAAACGAGCTTGGGATAAAGGGAGATGGTGTGACGATCGCGATCGTCGATACAGGAACGGATTTCAATGTTCCCGATTTGCAAAATGCGATCGCTCGCGATAGCGCCGGTAGAGCGATCTCTTTCGATGCCGACGGTCAAAGTTTCGTGATAACAAGTCTTGTTGTGCAACGCGTGGGAAATGTTCTGAACACAGCAGGAAAGTATGTAGATGTTTGGAATGCGCAAAGCTACACACAGACGACCACAGCTCAATCGTCGGTCGTGAAAGTCAAGATTGGCGAAGATTACGGAGCACCCTCCGTGCTTTCGAAATCAGGAAATTATCATTTCGGAATTTTGCGTGAAAGTATTCAAGATGTTGTTTCAGGAGAGACGGTTACAGTCAATTTTCCAGTCGTCGTAATAGATGCGAATCAAGCGAACGTTTACGACACTGTCGTAGTCGACACTTCCACCGCGTACTACTCATTCCTCAAACAGTACGGGGTCAAACTCAACTCCGAAGCTTCACAGTCACTAAACGTTAGCTTAAAGTGGCCTGCTCCGAATCCAGCCTGGAACGTCCATAGTTTCGCTAATGACCAACTAAATACCGCGACGCCCGGTAATGATCTGATCAGCTTCAAAACCGCAAACGGGTTGCCAGCTTTCAGCGCGGGGCTTCTCAGCTTCGGTATTGATTTAGGAGGATTAACCGGACACCCATTTGCGTTACTTCCTCCCATCGACACGAATGGAAATTTCATTAACGTCTTCTTCGATTTTGAAAGCCACGGAACCAGCACGGCATCAAATGCCGCATCGCGCGGAGTAATGGAACGCGACATTTACAAAAACGGGACGATGTATGCATTGCCCGGAATCGCTCCCGACGCAAAAATTATCGGCGTCAAGGCCCTTTGGTTAGGCGATATAACGTTCGGCTGGTATTACGCTGCTGGATTCGATTGGGATCCAGCAAATTTCGCGTTCAAGTATACCGGGCAACATCGTGCTGATATTATCAGCAACAGTTGGGGTGACTCGGATCCTATAGCCGATCTGTCCTCAACATTTGGAGCCGACTACATGAGTCAACTTGCAGATGCCTTCACGTTGCCTAGGTACCTTGATCCATCCTATCCTGGAACCATCATGGTTATGGCTGCAGGGAACGGCGGTTTTGGATATGGCACCACCACTTCCCCTGCTGCCGCGACCCTTGTAATAACGGTAGGAGCCTCAACTAGCTATTCTTACCGAGCAAATCCGGCTTATAGAATTCCACATGAGGTGGAAGGTACCTACGATGAGGTGATCCCGTGGAGTGCACGTGGCCCGACTTCATTAGGAGAGCCAAAGCCGGACATCGTCGACATCGGCGCGTTTGGATTCACAGACCAGTCCATCTTCACTGGGTATGGGAATGCAACGAAAGCGTATGATATTTTTGGAGGAACAAGTATGGCTACACCAGTTACCTCAGGCGCCATCGCGCTGGTAGTTCAAGAATACAGACAGACACACCAAGGCGTAACACCATCACCAGACCTTGTTAAAGCGATCCTCTCGAGCACAGCGACCGATTTGTCCTACGACACCTACACTCAGGGTTCTGGTCGAGTCGATGTGTTCGAAGCAGTAGCGGCAGCCGCTGAAGGGCGTGATAGTAACTTTCCGACTAGATACTACGCTTACTCGACAACAAGTTGGCAGACTGTACAGAAACTCCTCGCCAATTCGTGGGCATTGAATTTACAGTCTTCCATGCCGAATACTCCGATGATGTCCACAAACTGGTATGCCGGAATCATAACACCCGGCGGATCAACTACGGCGGAGTTTACTTTGAGCGGTGCACTCAACCCACAAGCAGAGGCATTCCACTACAATTTGATTCAGACCAGATACATTCAGAATGTTACAAGCGGGAACATAACTTGGGTGACTCTTCCTAAGGACCAGTTCCCATCCAACGCGGATCTGATGAAGGTGACCTTAATTTATCATTTCTCAGACTTCGTGAACGCAACTGCATGGGACTACAAAGATTTGCTTATCGCATCACTTTACGACACACACATAGATTCCGCAGGTGACCTAAGAAGAATTACCAACGCTGCCCCGACCGGAACGACATCAGAGCTTGTAGTCGGCAAACCATTGGAGAAGTTTGAAGGAATTCCGAAAGTACGCATCGTTCTAGAACACAATTTGAATGGAACAGGCAATATTCCATTCGAACTGATCATAAGATTCTACCAACGTGTTCAGTGGTCTTGGATTAGCCAACTGAACATCAGTGGGGACAGGATTGTCGCAACGCTTACGGTCCCGAATGGAACCGAACCGGGAGCATATAGTGGAATGATCTTAGTGTCCGTCAATCAGACCGAGACCTTAGTACCTGTCTCAGTACTTGTACCGATTCTTACCGCTGGAAGCTATAGCGGTGGTCTCGTGCAAAGTCCCTATGAGGACTATGCAGTTTTCGGAGCGTTCGACTGGGCTTGGCGATATGAAGCAGGAGATTGGAGAACCTTTGCAATCGTAGTCCCAACGGGAGTCAGTAAAATAACGGTCACGCTATCTTGGTCTGACAATGCCACCAACATTCAGGAGCATCTAACTGGGCCATTTGGTTATTTAGTAGCATCCTCAGAATTCCCGACGACTCAATATGAAGGCAACGGGAAATTCGCATGGTCAACATCAACCGGTGGACCGTCGACCGTTATTTCAGCCGAAAACATAGCGCCAGGCATCTATCTCCTCGTGCTACATAACACGCTGTTTGGAGCCTCCAACTTCAGCCAGTACCCTGAAAATTTCACCATCAACATTGAATATTCATAGACGGCGAAAGTCATAATTGAAAACTACCGCTGCGGCACTTCTGCTACTGCTCCTCATAATGCTAATACCGGCCTATTCGTGGTTCGCTCCTCGTCAGAACCAAAATTCCCTAACACTCAGACCTTATGCCACCCCCGACGCCGCCATCAAAGGCTTGCTCGATGGCGACATAAACCTCCTACCACTCAGCGAAGTAACGCCAGAAATCATAAGTCAATTGAATAGTTCTACTGTGAATCTCGTACCAATCTCAAATTTCGGATTCACATACATTGGATTGAACTTAAGAAATTCACCGCTGAACGATACGAATTTACGCGAAGCAATGCTGTACGGATTTGACCGAGAAAAATTGGTAAACACAACTCTGGATGGTTATGGCGATACTCTGAATGGCGGACTCTTTTCTCTAGCATATGGAAAGTTAGGCTGGTGGAACAATACCGCGAATTCATACAATTACAACCCTGACATGGCCAAGCGACTGCTGGACAACGCTGGATACAATATGTCTACAGGCCAATATCGCATCGACCCGGCAACTGGCAAAGTGATGCGGACGATGTTCATCGTCAGTCGGCTCTCCGATGCAGCAGACGCCGCAGCCGCGACTTCATTCGCGAATGATATGCAAGCCATCGGACTGCCTATCATAAATTATCCCTTATCGGACACTGACTTTGATTTCCAAGTCAAACACACGTATCAGTTTGACCTTTACATAGACACCGTATCAGCAGACTCTGGTCCTAGCTGGCTATACGACCTCTTCGCAAGCAACAACAACATCGCACCCGTTCCACTAGGAACGAATCTGGGTGGATACAATAGTACCAATTTCGATTCCTGCGTAAATCAACTCATGTCCACTTCAAATCAGAACATCATTAAGCAACAACTACTGGAATGCCAAGGAATTCTAAGCAACGATTTGCCAGCGCTACCCGTTTACACGAAATATTCGATTATTGCAACCAGTCTCGATCCGTCAACGATCGTACCAGTAACTGGTAGCTTGGCGGCAACCCTCAAACAAACTATACAGTCAATTGAGTCGACACCTAATTTTGGAAAACTCACTGTAGGAATCGTAGGCACATACGGCGACCTCGATCCAACCTCGACCTCGAGTTCTTTAGACTGGACTCTTCTCAACCTCATGCTCGAACCGCTGTTAAGCCTAAGTTCGAATGGCACACCGACTCCAGGATTAGCGACGACCTGGAACCTGAGCGAAGATGGACAGACAATAACATTCGTGTTACGTAACAATATGACATTCGGCGATGGCGAACCAATTACAATTGACGACCTGAGCGCTACTATTAATTGGCTCATGAATAACGTGAAACCCTCTTCACCTTTCTACACCATCTTGAAGCAAATTCAGAATGTAACAATCCCCAATCCCATAACACTGGAAATCGCCCTACGACAACCAAACGCATTCGCTCCGTACTCACTAGGGCAACTATTTGCTCTCCCTCACAGCAGGCTCGAATTAGCAAGTAACCTAGCAGACCCGTTTGGCTTTCTTAGAAGCCAAGCTCTAGTATCTTCTGGGCCATTCGCACTTTCGGCCTTCGATCAAGGAAACGGTGCAGATCTTGAAATCAATAATTCATATTTCAACGCAACCCAAACGATTTCGATTGCAAACGAAGAAACAATCTTTGCAAATCGAGGATTAGACTTGCTCAACTTGGGCAATACTCAAATCGGCATCGGAACACCGGCGATAACCTACGCATCACAACCGATCAGCAACGCGACTTACGCAGTTTACATTTACGATCAAAACAACAATTTAGCAGCCGCTTTGAATGGAACCTACATCGGCCACGGCACTTACAGCACCATGCTGAATGCCGATAACCCAGCATTAGCTGAAGGACAATACCAAGTTGTAGGACAACTTTTCGGGATCCTTCCAACCGGGATGTTCATTATTTTTCATTCGCAGACGCTGATCGTTCAAACAAATCTGCCTTTAGACACATTCTCGGTTGTAGCCACGGTATTAGTTGCTATCATCATAATAGCCCAGAAGCATCGCGTAGAATCTACAGAGGAGATGCGAAGGAAAAAGCCTAAAACTCGAACTTCAAGGAAACAATAATAATCCGTTCAAATTCATCGTCTCGTTACTTCGCGAGTTTGCTCCAATAAGAGCTGAAAAGATCGAATCATTATCACGCTGGTTATGAAAATAAGCCAATACGTCAAAGCGTGTGAACTGTCAGACGTACCTTCCGGGATAATGTTCCCTGTTGATGTCGGCGAAAAGAATTTGATGATTGTAAACCTTGAAGGAACAATTTACGCTTTGGATAGAATGTGTACGCATGAAACTGCAGATCTATCCAACGGTTTCTTAACCGACTCTGAAGTCACTTGTCCATTACATCTTTCAAGATTCAATTTGAAGACAGGTGGCGTACAGAATCCTCCCGCCACAATTCCGCTAAAGACATACAAGCTGAAAATTGAGGGAACAACTGTTTACGTTCTAGTTTGAGTATTGAATAAGACCCGGCACAAAACGATGGCACGATTACCACTTACCAGTTGGCATGAATTTAATTGTGTTCCACTCGGAAAATTGAAAATCGAAGCTAGGATTGAAGCTCTAGAAGAATAACTCGAAGCAACCCCCTCAAACAATGGCTTACTCAAACCCAAACGCAAGTTATCGGAAATTATCCTATTTCGCTGATTTCAGATGCTCTTGATACGCCTTGAACCGCGGACAGCCAGTGAACTGGGCTTTACAGTATGTTCGTATTTCGTCATCAGACGGTTTGTAAAATCCTGCTAACACCCCGCGCCTTACCATCTTAGAAAATGGTTGTGCTCGGCAATCGCCATTGTCGAAATAGATGCAGTCCATACTTCATCCTCGTTAACTTCAATCTCGTTGCATAATACAAACTTTCTCAACACTCACCCACGTGCCCAGTGCTAATGCGTTTAGAACTAGACTGGACCGTTCAACCGATATCATTCAGAGTCGACGATAATCCAGAATGCAAAACGCAACGTTCAATCGTCTGACACACCGATCCTAACAGGTTATCAGATTTACCATAACTACGTACGACCTCACATGGTTTTGAAGGGTAAGACCCCAGCAGAGGCAGCAGGAGTCAAGGTTAACGGACAAGATAAATGGCTGACGTTAATTCAGAATGCTCAGCGTGACAGAGATTCGGAGTAAGACTTGATGGACATTTTCGATTTTCTTTTTCAAATATGCGCTGTCGGGTTAGGTGCGTTTTTCGGTTTTTGGGCTGACAGTTACCGTGAAGGGCTTGGAGAGAAAAAAGAAACGGTACGGATTCTTCGCCTGTTGAGAGAAGAGTTGCAGAAGAACCTGACGATTATGGAAGTCATTCGGAAGAATTTGTACGAGTTCCTGTATCCGTCTTCGCACTTTAGCTCTACGATGTTTCAAGCGGTTTCGGGCAGATTACACCTCGTCAATGATCCAAACAATACATTGCTAACCAAGATAACAAGAGCATATTACAACTTTGATACATTTGAAAAGGCCCTTCAATTATTCAAGGACCAAATGCTTACTTCTCTGTTGGTTACAAACGAAAAGACACGTGATGATATGGCTGAACACATCAAAGGGCTTCAACAGGTTATGCTTTCGCACGTCCTTCAGTCTGAAGACGGCGACGACATGATCACATTCACGAACGATGCTATTTCGGGCATAGACGGAGAAATTAGGCGTCTAGATTGTTAGCGGTTAAAGAGGCAATAACAAAAGCCGACAGTTTTATCCACCCAGAAAAAATTAGCCAATCCGACGACAACTGCACAGCACCCTTCAATGGGCTTTGTTCAAACTTAGGGACATGATTTCTTCTGTTAATTATCGGGACATCAGGCTCTCTTGGTTACGCTGGCGTGTTTCTAGACACCTCAGAAACGAACTTGGATTTTTCGAGGCGATCCTCAAGATGGATGAGGATGAGGCAAAGGCTTTTCTTGAATGGTACTTGAATCATCCTTACCATAAGGGCATTCAGGAAGTGTTGGAAATTGTCAAGCAAGGAGCAGTTAGAAACGCTAAAAGGAGTTGCAATAGAACGCCTCCCGAGTTATCCGATTTCAAGTGATTACCAGAAGCGTTACAGTGCTGTAACTGCAATAGCCGCCTATGGGGATACAGCTATTCCTACGCTCATAGAAGTAAGCCAGTTTGCAGAGTCGTCTGTTGCGAAAATAGCGCTTGATTGGATAGCGAAACTAAAGTCTCAAAGCCCTAACCGTAATCCTAAGGTAATCAAAGACTTGGAATAGTTGCATAAGTCAACTTGAAGATGTTCAACTTGAAACACGAAGAATATCGGAAACGAATCGGACAGATGGCAAGCCAACGACAGGGTGGTTGGAAATGCAAGCGCTGTGAGACGTTTCTACAACCGCCTCTATCGGATACGTTTGGCGAAGTCTATCAATCGATAAAACGACATTACAAAACCAGCCACAAGCTTGTGCTGACGAATCTACAGAAACACTGGAAAACGTAAGCCGAAATTTCTGGCCAATCTTTAGGACTAGACATTTCCGATTTGCGTTAAGCGCTGGGGGCGGGACTCGAACCCGCGATGTCGCTACGACGTCCGCTCAGCAGGCGGGTGCCTTAATCCTGTCTAGACTACCCCAGCAAACGATTTTTAACTGAGCCTGGACATAATTCAGTTTGCTACGACGTCGTGTCGAGTAGGGTTTCCGACCTTAGAGTCCTTTCATCCTTTCGGCACAACGCTGTGAAGGGGCGGGGTTGTCTCTAACCTCGCCTGTTGCTCTCTCAGCGTGAGCTAGCGTTCTCTATGATTGTACGCCATTTATCACGTCCCATGATCTGTATTCCCGCTTTGTCTGCGGGCGTTTTGCCTTTCAAAGCCATGTGTGGCCGAATGTAGTTGTGGTAAATCTGATAGCCCGCTAGGATAGGTGTATCAGGTTTTTTGAGTGATCGCATAACCTTTTCGCGATCACGAATCTCACCGTTGAGACGTTCCATCTTGTTGTTGTGCGGAACATCACCCATACGAATATCTTTGATGTGCTTTGTTCTACCATACTTGATTGTCCAGAACTCCTTCATGTACGCATCATGGAAATTATGAGCCCCATCAGTAATCAGAACTCTAGGTTGTTTCTCAGCAATTGCTTTGCCTTTGGCGAACAGTGGGCGTATATCGCCGGTGTATTTCGTGTTAGCTACTTGTTGAGCGATGAGGAATCGAGTCTCGTCATCCATCAGGGCGAACAAGTATTTTGTGTCGCCTTTGACTTTCAGGTATAGTTCGTCGGCTCTCCAAGTGTCGCCAACTTGCGGAGTAATCTTGTCGAGATAGTTTTCCATTAGGATCACAAATTTTGCGACCCAATTATAGACGCTGACGTGGCTTACCTCGATGCCTTTCAGTTTGAGAAACTTTTGTATGCCTCTAAACGACTCGCCGCTAAAGTACAATTGCATGCTTGACGTAATTGTATCCGGCGTAACTTGCATGTGTTCGAAACCGAAATTTTGAGTAAACCGTTTTCCACATGACTTGCAACTGAGCCGTTGTAAGTCACCGTACCTGTTGTGTCTCACACCATGTCTGACAATCCTCGTAGAAGAACAACAGAGACAAACATTCTGACTTAACGGTTCAATTACCACGTTTTGTTTGACGGCTGATCGTAGGTCGAAGGATAGTTGCACAGCCCACGCATGCTTACATTTCAACTGACGATAAACGTAATCGGGACATGAACAAATCCAACCTGACTGAGTATCAAAATCAACAGTATAGAACCCTAACCCCGACTGAGACTTAACCCGATAAGAAAGATCGCTGACCCTTTCGATCTGGCCAGCAAGCTGAACTATCGCCTTACCCTTAATCTCGCGACTGGACAACATTGGTGTTTTACCACTTAACCACCAATATCGATGCGTAAGTATAAGTTTAGTGTTTAAGTGGTAAACCCTATAAGTGCGGACTCCCCTACAAAAGCCGATCATAATGAGTCCAAAGGTAAAAACTGGATCAAAGCGACTGGACATCTACCTCTCAGAGAAGGATGAGCAAGTTTTCCGAGACGAGGTTTATAAGAGGAAAGGAATGAAAAAGGGCAACATCTCAGAGGCTGTTCAAGAAGCCATTATGCTCTGGATTGACACTCCTGTGCGCAAGCGAAAATGACCATGCTTTTGGATGGCCATTGTACTCTATAAATTAAAGTCGAAATTGAGTAGATAGTGATAAAAGGCGTCAATATATAATGGAACGTACATAGTTGAGTTTGGTGAGTGACATGGCAACCGTACAAGTTCCAAAAGAGGAACTGGTGAGACGTACAAGGGGTTTCATGTCTGATGCCGCGTGGTTCGAGAACAATCTTGACTCAGGAAAGAATCTGCGCGACAAATACTCAGAGCACTATGTCGCTGTTCGTAACAACGAAGTAGTTGATTCCGACAAGAGCTTACGTAGACTGCTGAATCGCTTAGAAAGCAAGTATTCGTCTGATGAAATTGGAGCCACTTTCATAGAGTACCTAACACGAACCAAAATTGATTTAATCATCTAGCCCCTCTCTCTTTTCTTTTAGAGCTACATTGAAGCTAATAACACAACTGAGTGCCAACCATCTAAAACTCTTCTTAATCAGTTTCATTTACCTTCAGCACACCAAGCAATGGATACTTGTCCGCTTCTGCGTGGACACAGGCGCAAATGTCTGCATAATGTCTGAAAAAGACAGAATCCGAATGGGCTTACGCAGATCAGATTTGAAGAAACTGAAGAAAGGCAATTGCGGAATAGGCGGAAAAGTTGATGTCTATGAAGCTAAGCAACCAATAACTGTTGAATTCATCAGCGAAAACGGCACATATACATTTGAATTTCAAAAACTCAAATTCATGCGTGGACGAACTAAATCAGCGCGTGAAGTGGAAAAAATCATGCCCTCCATTTTGGGCATAGATTTCATTATGGATCACCTGAAAATTACCAATGATGGACAACACTGGACAATAGAGACAAGAAACCAAAATGCGAGCGAGTCTGTTCCAGTGATCTGAAACCCTACTGTGTCCCGATAATTAACAGAAGAAATCATGTCCCTAAGTTTGAACAAAGCCCTTCAATGGTGCCTTTATATGATTATGACATATGTAATACGTTGAGTACGTGTAGGTTTTCGCTCTTGGTTGAGACGCTGAGAACATTCAACACTTCAAAGATTCGGGAAGACTTCCCCATTCTCAAACGCGAAGTAAATGGGAATAAGCTCGTTTACTTCGATAATGCAGCCACTTCACAGAAGCCTACGGTTGTAATCGAAGCCATCGCATCCTATTATCGTGAATATAACGCAAACATCCATCGTGGAATTCATAAACTGGCCGAAGAAGCGACTTTGGCGTATGAAGAAGCGCGAGAGAAGGCGGCAAGGTTCACGAACGCCGCGCATACTGAAGAAATTATTTTCGTAAGGAACGCGACGGAGGGAATCAATCTTGTCGCCAATTCTTGGGGAAGAAATAATGTGGGCAAGGGCGATAAAATTGTAATCACGATCATGGAGCATCACAGCAACATCGTGCCCTGGCAACTGCTTGCTCAGCACACGGGTGCTGAGATTGTGTTCGTCGACATCACGGAGGACGGCATGCTTCAGCAAGAGCAGTTGGAACAGGCTATCGATCATAAGACAAAACTGGTGGCGGTGACACATGCCTCGAATGTTCTTGGCACAATAAATTCGGTCAACGCTATTGGTAGAATAGCTCATCGACAGGGGGCACTTTTTCTGGTTGACGCAGCCCAATCGATTCCACACATGAAGGTGGACGTGGCAGAGATCGATTGTGATTTCATGGCGTTCTCAGGCCATAAAATGATGGGTCCAACAGGGATCGGGGTTCTATACGGCAAGAAGAAACATCTGGAAGAGATGCCTCCGTTCCTTGGTGGTGGTGAAATGATCAAAGAGGTTCACACTACCAGCACCTCATGGAATGAACTTCCTTACAAATTCGAAGCTGGAACGCCCGACATCGCAGGAGCAATAGGGTTAGGGGCAGCAATCGACTACCTTAACGGGTTGGGAATCGAAAACGTTCATGATCACGAACAAGAACTAACCAGCTACGCTCTCAACAAGATGAGCACCGTCAAGGGGATCAAGATCTACGGACCGAAATCCGCGAAGGATCGTGTCGGAGTGATTTCATTCAACTTGGGCGACATTCACGCTCACGATCTCGCATCTATACTAGATGAGGAAGGGATAGCGATCAGATCCGGACATCATTGCGCACAACCACTCATGGAATTCATAGGAGTCCCAGCAATGGCACGAATAAGTTTCTACGCATACAACAATGAGGAAGAAGTTGACCGATTCATCGAAGCACTTGAAGTAGCGAGAGGGCTGTTCCATCTATGAGTTCGGACATTTACAAAGACATCATTTTAGACTATTACAGAAATCCGCGCAACTATGGAGAGCTGCCGAATGCGGACATTCGCGTTAAGGACGCCAATCCACTGTGTGGCGACGTGATCGAGATGCAGCTCAAGGTGAAAGAGGGCAAGGTTGAGGATATTCGTTTTCAAGGTAAAGGCTGCGCGATAAGTCAGGCTTCAGCCTCCATGTTGACAGAAGCAGTGAAAGGTAAAACGCTTGATGAAACAAAGGCTTTAGGAAAACAGGATGTCCTGAACTTACTCGGAATCGATCCGGGCCCGACACGAATAAAATGTGCCCTTCTAGGGTTGAAGGTTATGAAACTGGCAGTTTATGGATATCTTGGCCAATCTGTAGGTGATGAAGTTAAACAACTCGTCTAGGCTATAGACGAGTTCGATGAAAGGTTTATGTTGCCTACAGTCTAGATTGTTGAACCATGTCAAACAAATACGTTCTCCCAGATCTGCCCTACAAGTACAACGCACTAGAACCAGTTATTTCCGAGCAAATAATGACACTCCACCATGACAAACATCACGCGGCATACGTGAACGGCGCTAACGCTGCACTAGAGAAACTAGATAAAGGAAGAGCTGCAGGCCTCCAAGGCGTCGATGTGAAAGCGATCCTCAGAGACCTAGCTTTCAACGGTTCCGGACATTCGATGCATAGCATATTCTGGCCAAACATGAAGCCTAGCGGAGGAGGAAAACCTGGCGGCAAACTCGCTGACCAAATCAACAAAGACTTTGGAAACTTTGACTCCTTCAAACTACAGTTCGGCACCGCAGCGAAGACGGTGGAAGGATCGGGTTGGGGAATTCTAGCATACGATCCGCTCTCTGACCAACTCCTGACGCTTCAAGCTGAAAAGCATCAGAATCTAACTGCACAAGCAACTGTGCCCATACTCGTATTGGATGTATGGGAACATGCATACTACCTCCAGTACAAGAACGACCGTGCAGCCTACGTCGACAAGTGGTGGGACGTAGTTAACTGGTCTGACGTCGAGAACCGCTTCGACAAGGCAAAGCGCTAAATCTATACTCAATAATCCGTCCGGGTCTGACTGTCAGACCCCTCTTCTTTTTTCTTGAATATCTGAGATAACTAGACGTAGTCAAGCCATTTTGAGAATTTATCGTTTCGCCCTCTCACTACGGCTTCGAATGACGACTGAAGTTTCTTGGTGATCGGGAAAGTGCCGTCACCAATTTTTCTTCCGTCAACTTCACGGATAGGGGTAATCTCGGCGGCTGTTCCGGAGAAGAACAATTCGTCAGCAGTGTAGAGTTCTTCTCTCAAGATTTCACTCAGTCTACATTCAATTCCTTCGTCAGCTGCAAGTTCGATTACGCTTTCACGCGTTATTCCTCTCAATATTGCAGCCGACGGCGGTGGGGTTGAGATTACTCCGTCCTTCACGACGAAAATGTTCTCTCCGGTCCCTTCTGAAACGCTTCCGTTTGTGTTCAAGACTATGGCTTCATCGTAACCTGCTTTCACTGCTTCTATTTTTGCTAATCCCGAATTGGCGTAGTTTGCAGAACACTTCGCTTGTGGTGGGAGGGATTCGGGGCTGATTCGACGCCATGATGATACCATGCATCGGACTCCATTAGACAAGGCGTCTTTTCCGAGATATGCGCCCCAACGCCAAACAGCGATAGACATTTCAGTTTTGTTCGGTAGTGGGTTTACGCCTATCTCTCCATAACTGACGTAGGCGATCGGTCTGATGTAACATTCTTCAAAACCGTTAGCTTTCACAGTAGCTTTTACTGCTTGGGCGATCTGGTCAGGGGTATATCGTAGATCCATAAGGTACGTCTTACTGCTTCTCACCAATCGTGCAACGTGGTCGCGGAGCCTGAATACGGCTGGGCCTTTTGCGGTTTTGTAACATCTCATTCCTTCGAAGACAGCGGTTCCGTAATGCAATGCGTGGGTTAGAACGTGTACTCTAGCGTTGTCCCAGTCGACGAGTTCACCGTTCATCCAGATCTTAGTTGCTTTATCCATTTCAGCAGCCTCGATTGGTTTCAGACCAGTAGTTTTCGTTTTAAGTTATTCGAAGGAAATTTCAGTCGTCCTATCATTGCTTAAAACTACAACTGGCGTGACGAGTAAATGATGCTGAATCTTCAGGCGATTTGTACGTGATCGATCTGATAATATCGTTTGGCGAGCATTCGCGTTTTATCTATCGTTCGACCATTCTTGCCTATTGCTAATGCCTTGTCTTTGGGGTCAACTTCTACTACTACGATTTTACGATCTGGGCGTTCAGTGATACGGATCTCTTTGACTTTTGCCGGGGCTAGACAATTCTTTACGAGCCCATCTACGGTATCGCCGAACTCTACTACTTCTATTGGTTTGCCGGTCATTTTTCTCAACATATTGATGTTCTTGCCTCCCTTACCTATGGCTAAGCCCATCTCACCGGGTTTGGCTACGAAAATAATTCGGTCGTTATCGATTATGCAATCATTGGCGGTTGCTCCGGTAATATTTTCGAATAGCGCAATTAGGCGCATATCTTCTCCTGTGAGTTTAATTCTTGAAGTGGACATTGATCACTGCACTACCAGCTTCAGTATCTCTGAGTCGCCGGGTTCCTTTATCGCCAAGGCAGCTATTACATGCGGCTTGTTGCAAGCGGAGCCCAGATCTCGGCTCGTGCCTTGATAATTGTAGATTGGAACTGAGGATTGCTGAGCGTAATGGCGGATGTTGCTCATGTCGGGTTCTGGACAGTTTGCGGTCAGTATGATTAGTTTAGCTTTGGCAAGCCTGGCTGCGTCGGTTGCTTCTTTGACTCCGAAGGAGAGTTTGCCGGTTTTGACGGCGATTTGTAGTTGTTTGTTGACGTCTATCTTAGTGGATTGCATTACTTCGCCTTCTCCGGCATTGACATGTAGACCTCTATAAGGCCTGTTCCCATTGGAACTTGTTGTCCGACTATTACGTTCTCCGCCACTCCTCGTAATGTATCTCTGGTTCCTTTGATCGCTGCATCGACAATTGTTGGTATGGTGATTTCGAACGCTGCTTTGGCGAGGGTGCTTGCTTTTTCGCCACTGACTCCATGCCTTCCTACTTGTAGGACTTCTCCGGAAGCGGTCATCGCGTCGGCTACGAGCATTACGTGTCGTACGTCTACGTCGAGTCCTTGTTCTTCGAGAACTGCTGACGCTTCTTTGATTATGACGTTCCGAGCGGCTTCGATTCCAAGTACTTCCGCGACTTCATGCATGTTGTTTGAAGTGGTGCGTGCCGGATCGACCCCTTCGGTGTCAAGAGTTAGTTCGAGGTTTGATCCTTCTGTTCGTATGACCCATTCGCTTTTTTCGCCTGACTTTTCTTCCATGACAAGTCCTCGTTTGACTTGTGGGATGCCTTTGACGTGCATTAGTGGGAGTCTGAGTACGAGTCGGTTGAATTGGGCTATGTCCATTTCTTGCGGTGCGATCTCTACGGTGTTTCGTTCCACTTCGACTTTGCATCCGCCGGGTGTTACGGCGGTTTTAATGTCTTTGAGTGAGACGTCTCTTTCTTTCATGGCGTCTCCGTTCAGTGTAACTACGATTTTCATTTTCGTGATGTCGGATTCGATGCTTGTTGCGATATCACCTAGGGTTGTGTGAGTGATGTTGGTCGCAACTTCTTGTGCTTTGTCGCGACTTGTTCGATGTTTCTTGTCGAGGTATACGACCATCATGGGGGTTGATGGGATTTTTCGAGCGTCGACGATTTCTATTAGTCTTGGTAGTCCGAGGGTGACGTTTTGTTCTCTGACTCCTGCGAAGTGGAATGTTCGAAGCGTCATCTGAGTTCCGGGTTCACCGATGGATTGTGCTGAGACTATGCCAGCGGCTTCGCCGGGTTCGATCATTGATCTTCGGTAATTTCTCACGGCTTCTTTGATTGCTTGGTCTACACCTTTCCGGGTTAGTTTCGCTTTGAGTAGGCTGTCTTTTAGTTGGTCGGTTAGGCTTGGGGTTAGTTCTTTTCGTACTTCGCTGATTTTGTCTTCTACGTATGACTTGCTTGCCTTGGCGCCTTTCTCGATTGTGAGTTCTACTCGTTCGACAAGCCGTTCCGTGTTGACTGCTTTGCCGTGATCGCTCTTAGCAGTATCGACGCCGTCTTCGCCGTATCTGAATTGTATGATGTCGCCTCTTGAGTCGCGTACTGTTCCGTCGTATTCTACTCTAATGTGCTCGAGGGCGTTGATGAGTCGGCGTTGCATGTAGCCGCTTTGTTGTGTTCTGACGGCTGTGTCGACGAGGCCTTCTCTTCCTCCCATGGAGTGGAAGAAGAATTCTATTGGGGTTAAACCGTCTTGGTATGAGGAGTAGACAAAACCACGGGCTTCGGCTCCCGCATCTCCTCTCTCGAAGAAGGAGAGCGCTCGGTCGCGGTATCCGCGTCTTATTCTTTGACCGCGAATCGATTGTTGTCCGACGCTGGCGACCATCTGTGCAATGTTGAGCATTGAGCCGCGGGCTCCGGTCTTGGTCATGATTACGCCTGAGTTGTCTGTTTCAGTCATTAGGTATTGTTCTGCTAATTCGCCTGCTTGGTCGCGTGCTTTGGATAGTTCATCCATGATGCGTAGTTCTAGGGATTCTTCGAGTGATCTGCCTGGAAGTCTTTCAAGGGATCCTTTCTTGTATTGTTCGATTAGTTCTTGAACGCGTTCTTCGGCTTTATTGATTGACTTTGTTATTTTGTCTCTTACGGCTTCGGAAATGTCGAGTTCGTTGATTCCGTACGAGAATCCTCGTAGAGTGATGAATCGGTCGAGTACTTTCATTAGACTGTTCAGGAAGCTTCGTCCAGTTTCTGAGCCGTTGTCTTTGACTATGCGGTGGAATAATGTTTCTGATCTTTCGGCGCCGATTGTATTCTTATCGATTACGCCTTCGATGAGGTGGCCGTCCTTCACGACGACTGTATCGCCGTCTTCTTTCGTTATGAGACTTGGTCTTGCGACGAAATTGAAGGCGGTTGGTAGGAAGATGCTGAAGATTTGTTTTCCGCTCCACAATTCGATAGGGCGTTTGATTTCGGGTTGCGGGATTTCACCGGCATAGTTCGCTGCTACGAGAAGCTTGCCGAGGTCTTCTTTCGTCAAATATGTGGATTTTCTGGTGAGTAAGTATGCTGCGGTTAAGAGGTCGGTCTTGGCTCCAATTATTGGTCCACCGTATCGTGGTGAGAGGATTTGATCTTGGACCTGCATCAAGAGTTTTGCTTCGGTTCTGGCTTCCTCGCCTTGTGGCACGTGCAGGTTCATTTCGTCTCCATCGAAGTCGGCGTTGTATGGTGGGCAGACGCATGGGTTCAATCGGAAGGTCTTGTACGGGAGCACGACTACTGTGTGCGCCATTATGGACATGCGGTGGAGTGAGGGTTGGCGATTGAATAGTACTATGTCTCCGTTTCTGATGTGGCGTTCTACTATGAATCCTGGTTGAAGGGCGTCAGCTAAGCTTTCGCGTTCTGTGACGAATTCAAGTCGTACTCTGCGACCGTCCGGTCGGACTATGTATAGGGCTCCTGGGTACTGGTCTGGGCCATTTCTGATAAGACCTTTCAGTTCGTCAATATTCCACGGTGTAACTCGTTCTGGAATGGTGAGGCGTTGGGCGACGTCAAGTGGCACGCCAACTTCGTTGATGTCTATGTTAGGGTCTGGTGATATGACGGTTCGAGCTGAGAAGTCTACTCGTTTACCTGAGAGGTTTCCTCTGAATCTACCTTCTTTTCCTTTCAGACGCTGGGTTAATGTTTTGAGTGCACGTCCGGATCGATGTCTCGCGGGAGGTAGGCCCGAAACCTCATTGTCAAAGTAGGTGGTTACGTGGTATTGGAGTAGTTCATGAAGCTCTTGAATTATGTTAACGGGTACTCCGGATTCTAGTGCTTCTTTGAGTTTCTGATTGATTCTGATTATGTCGACAAGTTTGTGGGTGAGATCGTCTTCGGAACGGATTCCAGATTCGAGGGTGATGGAAGGTCGGACGGTGACGGCGGGAACGGGTAGGACTTGGAGGATCATCCATTCTGGACGGGCCGCGGTCGGTTCCATTCCGAGTAATCGTAGGTCGTCGTCTGAGATTCGCTCTAGTCGTTCTCTAATCTGGCTTGGATTTAGTCGTGAGGCTCCTCCATCGATCATTTCGTGGAATGTGGTGGGTTTTCCGTGTTCGATCGGATATTGTCTAGCTCCACAGTGCGGACATTCTTGGCTCTTCTTAGCGTCCTTCATCACGGCTTCGTAGAAGCTTGATGGGACTTCATTGAGTTGTTTTTGTTCTTTCTGCATCAGATCTGTGTACGATTTAATTTTCTCCGCAGAGAGGAGGATTCGTCCACAATTTCTGCAGGTTACTTGGAGGAGTTTGTGGATTAGTTTCGCATAAGCAACGTGAACGACGGGTTCTGCGAGTTCGATATGCCCGAAGTGGCCGGGGCAGGCTGATGCGGTGTTGCCGCAGGTCTTGCATTTCTGTCGTGGTTCAAGGGTACCGAGACGGCCGTCCATCAGTCCTGATACGATGGGGACACCATCTTCATCGTAAGTGTCTGCAGTCTGGATTTCTACTGCGCTTAGTTTCCTGATTTCACTTGGTGCGAGTAGAGTGAAATGTATGCTGCCTATTACTTTCGTCGCTTCTTCTGTTACTGACATTTTACGCACGCTCCGATACTTCTAGGCGTGGAGCCACGCCTAGCGCCATCAATTCTTGAAGCAGTAGTTTGAATGCGTAAGAGAGTTGGACCGCTGAGATTGCGGCTTTATCGCCGTCGATTCGACAAATGTACTTGTTCTGTTTCACGTCATGATATGCTAGTAATCCGCAAGTTTCGCAGACCATCGCCATGTATTTGTCAGATTCCTCCAGCAACCTGTCTCGGAGGAGTGCTGATGCGCCGTGGCCGATTAGGCAGTCTCGTTCCATTTCTCCGAACCTTAATCCTCCGCCACGTGCTCGCCCTTCTGTTGGTTGACGAGTGAGCATTTGGACTTGGCCTCGCGCACGTGCGTGCATTTTGTCAGCCACCATATGGTGAAGTTTTTGATAGTAAACGACGCCAATGAAAACGTCTGCGACGAGTTTTCGTCCATCTATTCCATTATAGAGTACCTCTCGTCCACTATGCTGGAATCCTAAGTCAAGGAGGGCGTTGCGTAATGACTCGGGTCCTTCGTTGCTAAAGGCGGTTCCGTCAACTGCTTCGCCTCGCAAGCTTGCGACTTTTCCTGCTACGGCTTCGACGAATTGGCCGATTGTCATGCGTGATGGAATTGCGTGTGGGTTTATGATTACATCCGGTACTACTCCTTGTTCGGTGAACGGCATGTTTTCGTGCGGGATTAGTGTTCCAACGACTCCTTTCTGTCCATGTCTTGATGCAAATTTGTCTCCTAATTCGGGTATTCGTGTGTCGCGAACGCGGACTTTTACAAGGCGGTTTCCTTCTATTGATTCGCTGAGGAATACGGAGTCAACTATTCCTTCCTCTGATGGGCGCATTCCTACCGATGAGTCGCGTTTGGTTGGGCCTTTGACTTCGAACTCTCGGTATTCTTCAAGGAACCTTGGTGGGCTGGTGCGTCCTATCAGGACGGAATTCCCGGTGACTTCTGATTCCACCGATATTACGCCGTCTTCTTCTAGTAATCTATAGTATCTGTCTCCTCGGTATCCGCGAATGCCGGCTTCGGGGACTTCGAATTTATCACGTAACCCTCCAAGATATTGCCTGCATTCACCTTCGTAGACTCTGTAGAAAGTTGAACGGAAGAGTCCGCGGTCGACTGATGATTTGTTTATGATTATGGCATCTTCCATGTTGTAGCCTTGATAGCATAGGAGCGCGACAACGCAGTTCTGTCCTGCCGGTCTGCTGTCATATTTTATGATGTCCATCGGTTTGGTTCGTATCGTCGGAACTTGTGGGTAATGGAGTACGTGGGCGCGTGAGTCTACTCTGTTTGCGTAGTTCACTGCGAAGATTCCAAGAGCCTGTTTTGCCATGGCGGATTCGTACGCGTTTCGAGGGGACTGATTATGTTCGGGGTATGGAATTAGAGATGCGGCAATTCCGAGTATAGTGTAGGGTGCTATTTCGAGATGTGTGGTTCCTTCGCGGATGCGGCTCGGGACGTCAGCAACTAAGGCGTTCTCTTCTTCATCGGCGTCTAAATATTCAATTATTCCGCGATCAACTAGGTCTTCCCATCTCATTTCGCCACGTTGAACTGCTTCTACATGTTCTCGTGTCAACCGAGGTTTGCTGTTTTCTACGATGATGAGCGGTCTCCTTACTCGACCCGCATCGCAGTTTACGTACAGCTCAGCTCGTCCTCCTTCGACTTGGGGTGGTGAATATGCGATGTTCACCTCTGAACTTATCTCGCCGTTTCTTCGCATTTGTATGAGTTCATGTGATAACTTGTCTGCGTCGCGTACGTACCCGGCGATCAGTCCGTCGACGAATACTTTTGCGCCTGTTTCACGTAGCTTTCGGTCAGCTTCGTCTACACCAGTGGCTCCTAATCTTCTAATTTTAGAGACGAATTCGTGTGAATCTACTCCTATTGAGATGACTGCGCTTAATGCTAGGTTCTTGACGAGTCCACAGTTAGATCCTTCAGGTGTCTCGCTGGGGCAAAGACGTCCCCAGTGTGTGGAGTGAAGATCTCGGGCTTCGAGGTTGGGTTGGCTTCTGCTTAGTGGTGATTGGAGTCGACGAAGATGGCTTAATGTTGATGAATAGTTTGTTCGATCTAGAAGTTGTGTTACGCCGACGCGTCCGCGAACCCAGTTACCTGTAGCGATAGCGTGTTGAATGCGTTCAGTAATGATTCCTGGTCGGATTGCATTTCCGATGGATAGTTCTGCATGTCGTCGAATGGTAATTCGTTCGAGTTGATACTTGAGGTCGCGGATTAGGTTTCGGAACGAGATTCGGAAGAGTTCGGCTAAGAGTGATCCGGCGAGTTTGAGGCGTTTGTTAGCGTAGTGGTCTTTGTCGTCAGGTTCACGCATACCAAGTTTGAGTTCGATTACTCTACAACCTACCTCTGCTAGAGCGGCAGCTTTCTCCTTTCTGTCTTCTGGATTGCGGCCGATGTGTGGTAGGAAGTTCCTGTCCACGGCAGCTTCTGCTTTCTTGAGACGATAATCTTCCACTTGTCCTGGCGCTAATCGATTGCCGATATAGAGCAGCGCATCTCGTTGAGTTACTACTCCGATTGATTTTTCGAAGGTCGGTGCTAATTGATTCTGAATTGTTTCGTTGGTTGAGATCAACTCGGCGATTTTCGCGTCCTCTTCGTAGCCTAGGGTCTTCATCATAACTACGAGGGGGATGTCTGAGGGTACGCCAGGCATCGTTACGTAAGATGCGCCATCAGTTTTCAATGTCACTTCGGTGCGTGCTCTAAAGCCGACTGTCGTAGAGAAAATTTTGGCTTTATAGGTAGGGTGTACTCCGGTTTGTTCTTTGTCTACAAGTATTCGGTTTGCGGCTAGATCTTCAAGGGCCACAACTACTCGCTCGGCACCGTTGACAACAAAGTAGCCTCCCGGGTCGAGCGGATCCTCTCCGATGGCGATAAGTTCTTCCGGCGTCATGCGCGCAAGTGGACATATTTTGCTACGCAGCATTACTGGAAAGTCGCCGATGTAGACGATTTCGGTTTGACCTTCGCGTTCGCCAATTACCGGCGTCATTTCCAAATGCAAAGGTGCAGCGTATGTTAGGTTGCGAATCCTGGCTTCTGTAGGAAATATTTGACGCTCTGATCCGTCGACCTCTGTTACTCGAGGCGTTCCTATCTCTATTTTTCCGAGTTTGATTTTGAGAGGATAGTCCTCTATCTCGATTGGAATTTCTCCGGTTTCATCGACAATGGCTTGCAGTCCAGTTTCTATGAATTCATTGTACGAATCTATGTGCTGTCGAACAAGGCCTTTCTCTTCAAGAAAACGTTTTATCAGTTCCCAAATTTGCGGACTTACGGTCGTGGTTGAAGTTATGGACATATTTTTTCACTAACCCTCAACAACATAACGATAAACTGTGACTTCGCCTGCCGTAGCACTCTTTCTTGTTATCCGGATAATGTCTCCCGGCTCTGCTTTCAGAGATTGTGACGTAGGATCGCTTGCTTTGAGATATGGAAGCTGATGTGGTTGAATGTGAAATTCCTGCATCAGTTCCTCTGCGTCCTTTTTTGAGAGAAGTTCATGTTTCGGAACTAGTTGATGGTCAAAGATATTGTATGACTTTTCCTTACCGCTATCCTTCAATCTAGGTATTCTCTCCACGGAGAAAAGATTCATCCGGCCCTCTACGCGCGAGCGAGCGAAACTTTCCCTGCAAGGCCAGCTGCGCGCTAATAAAGTTTGATGAGCATCAGCTTCGCTACGGCACGGCTGAAACGGTCACAAGCTGGCAACACTTGCTGGAACTACTATTTCTTGTCCTCGACTATTTATGTTTTGATAGTCGACGCGTAGCGGTAACTTTCTCCGCCTGATCATCACGACTGGCCATAACATCGCACTTTTCGAGTGAAGCAAACGCGAAAATGAAGCGATTTGCCGATGAGCCTTTATTGGTCTTCGTCGAAATATCATGGTAGATTGTAATGGGCAGCCCGAAGATGGTCAAGAAACCGAAAAAGAAGAAATAGAATTCTTCAGCATACGCAACGCGATGCCCGTGACGAGCACAGGTGTCTGACTAGGTTTCCTGTTGCGTTGTATTCTCGTAGTCACATTCGACTGATTTTCTTTGGAAGACGATTTTGACCAAACTCCGTCATGTAAATATCTGTTGAATGGTGCTGAAAATCTCAGGAGGATTTCGGTTTGGCGAGACTGAAGGTCTTGATAACAGATAATGGATTCATGATTGACGAAGTTGTGAACGATGAGCGATTGACACATCTGAAATCCATAGCTGACGTTGTGCGTGAAATTCCCAGATCAGATGAAGAAATGATTGGATTGGTGCGAGACGCGGATGCAATTATTTCAGGCGATTCACCTCTGACCGGACAAATTCTCGAGAATACGAAATCCCTGAAAATTATTGCAAGAGTCGGAGTAGGATACGATAATGTTGATCTCGATGCGGCGACGAGGCGACATATCATAGTCACAAATGTACCTGGCGCCTTATCAGATTCAGTCGCGGAGCATACAATTCTTCTAATGCTTGCCGTAGCACGGCGGCTGGTTGTCGGAGATAGGAGCGTCAGAGAAGGACGGTGGACTGATTACTTTCAGCATGCACCAAGTTTCGAACTTAACGGTAAGACACTTGGATTGATCGGGCTCGGCGCTATAGGAGGTGCAGTCGCTCAGCGAGCGAAAGCGTTCAACATGAAAGTGTTGGCATATGATCCGTACGTAGACGAGCATAGAGTCACTAAGATTGGATGTCACCGAGTAGAGCTTGACAGATTACTTAGAGAGTCGGATGTAGTGTCGATTCATTCACCCTTAACAACGGAGACCAAGAAGTTGATCGGTGAACCGGAACTGAATCTGATGAAAAAATCAGCCATCCTGATCAACACAGCGAGAGGCACTGTTGTTGACGAAAGTAGTTTGATAGAAGCATTGAAGAAAGGAACGATAGCAGGCGCAGGAATGGACGTTCTAACACAAGAACCCCCCAGACAAGATAATCCAATACTGACGTTGGAGAATGTTACGCTAACTCCCCATTGTGGAGCCTTCGCTCTAGAGGCTTTGAGAAGACTTTGGTTTGCCTGTTCCGACGCAGTATTACGAGTGCTATCCGGGGAACTCCCTCGACCGCCCGCGAATATTGTAAACCCAGACGTGATTCAATTACTGGACTGAGTAATGTGGGATCTACTCTAGAATCTAGCCATGTGATATGGCGGGCCCGCCGGGATTTGAACCCGGGACCCTTCCCCAAGAACGCGTTGCGCAATTCTTTTCGGGTGACTTCCCGTGGGTTTGTATTCCCAGAGGTAAAAGCAACATCGACGCAGCTGAAGCGTCACCGATGCTCTACCTGTTCAGGATCCTTTTGATGGATCTGGCTGAGCTACGGGCCCTGTTCCTCAGAAGGAAGTTACGGATTTGAAAAGGCTTGCGTAGCGGATACCTGGGATTGTGGTGAAGGAGCTTCCATCAATCGAACGTCTATTCTAGTCTCCTTTTGGCCACGTTTGACAGTTAAGCGAACGGTGCTGCCGACCGCCTGTTTCTGTATGTAATGTTGCAATTCATCCCATCCCTTCAGAGCGACATCGTCGACCGCCGTTATTACGTCGCCAGCTGATAGCCCGCTCTGCTGGGCTGGACCATCTTTCCCAACTCTTACAACCAAGGCTCCTTCTTCGTAGGGAACATCATAGTAGTGAGCTATTTCCTGGTTTAGCGTCATTCCTGAAATTCCCACGTAGGGCCTGATTACTCGTCCATGTTCAATGATTTCTTTCGCTATTCTTCTTGCCGTGTTGATTGGTATTGCGAATCCTATACCTTGCGCGAACGGAATATTCGCGGTATTTACGCCAATTATGTACCCCGAACGATCTACAAGTGGCCCACCACTGTTTCCAGGATTTATCGACGCGTCTGTTTGGATTAGATCTTCATACATGTGATCTTCAACGTGCATGTGGCGTTTCAGAGCACTGACAACGCCAACGGTCACGGTGGGGCCTCCAGGCAATAGGAATCCGTAGGGGTTTCCTATTGCAATTGCGATCTGTCCTACCACTAGGTTGTCTGAATCTCCTAGTTGCACCTTTGGCAAGTCCTCACCGTCTACGCGGACAACTGCCACATCAGACACAGCATCCGAACCTAGAACTTCACCTCGATATCGTTTACCATCAACTGTAGCTACTTCGACTTTTTCAGCATCTTCGGCGATATGGCGATTCGTCAAAATTCCACCGTTTGAGTCGAAGATTATTCCAGAGCCCATACCACGTACGGGTATAGTTCTGAAAACACTCTCTTGGATCATACGCAGCGTTCCAACGGACACGACAGCAGGACTGACCTTTTGGACCGCTTCTATGACATCTTTTTCATCAATAGGTATCAAGCCGTTCACTGCCAACAAAACGATCGCGCGTTCTATTTATTGACTGGGCAGCGTATAGAGTGGTCAGAGGGTTTACGTTGAGAGATGATGCAAATTACTATCGATGTTCAGAGTGTAAGTATGAATTTCTTGGTGGTACGAAAAATCCGGCTTGCCCAAAATGTAAGAGCCTCAAGCTGGAGGCCTTAGACATTCGTGCACTTACGGGGTTGGACGGCTAGGATACGCGGGTTGGCGCCCTTCGCCAGGAGAAGACAAATCTTACTCCTTTGGGCGGGATTCGAACCCGCGTCGACGACGTGACAGGCCGTCATCCTAGACCACTGAACGACCAGGGCCAAGCTAAGCAAACCATTCGAGAGAGTTTAAAGTCTTGCTGAGGCGAATTTACTCAAACGTACGCGGAGAGTTCAACATTGACAAAGAAAATTATCTCGATCGGTTCGACGGCACCTAACTTCACGTTGAAAGATCAAAATGGTACAATAGTGAGGCTGAGTGATTTTCTTGGGAAGAAAGTCATCCTCTATTTTTACGTGCGCGACGATACTCCGGGTTGTACGAGACAAGCGTGCGAGTTCAGAGACGACATAGACAGCCTTCGCAAACGGAATATTATTGTATTAGGGGTTAGTCCAAATTCAGTCGATTCACACAAACGTTTTGTTGAAAAGTATAATCTCACTTTCTCTCTTCTCGCCGATGAAGACGCTAAGTTAGCGAAAAAATATGGGGTTTGGGCGAAGAAGAACATGTACGGAAGGACATTCTACGGAATTATCAGATCGACATTTGTCATCGATGAGGAGGGGAGAATTATGAAAGAGTATCGACGCGTTAAGGTGGACGGCCATCTAGGGCGAGTGTTAAAGGAACTTTAAGTTCCGTTTCTTTTCAGGTGCGCTGACGATTGGTAGATCTTGATGTAGTGTATATCCCTACACCGAAAATAATCGTTCGTGAGATGTTATCCCTAGCCGGCCTTCGGAAGAACGAAAATCTCTACGATCTTGGTGCGGGAGATGGTCGCATATTGGTAGAAGGAGTGCGTGGATATGGTGCGAAGGGTACGGGAATCGAGATAGATCCGGAACGAATCCAAAGACTACGAGAACGCTTGCAATCTACTGGCGTCACAGCCAACGTGATTCAAGAGGACTTTATGGGCGTGGATCTGTCACCTGCTGACGTGATTGCAATCTACTTATCAGAATCGGTGAACGCTAGATTAGTGAAGAAACTCGAACGTGAGGTGAGAGCTGGAACCCGTATCGTGTCTCTCGATTATACACTCCCTGGTTGGAAACCAGAGAAGGAAAGATCTGTGAAGAGCGGGGGGTTGGATCGTAAACTATTTCTCTATATCGCCGGCAAGCACGCCGTTAGAGACCCGGTTTAAATGGTCCCGCGGGCCGGATTTCCACAGGAGATTCCTGATTTGAACCAGCGACACTCCGGTTTCGGTTGTTAGCCTAGCAGGCTGACGTGGCCGCGCCTTGGGCGCACACCTACAGCGTCTCCGTCGTTCTTGACTAGAGAACAACTCGGAAGCTCTACCAGGCTGAGCTACCGCGGGACCGAGCAAAACCAACGGTGCGTATCCTATAATCTTAATGGAATCAGGAATTAACAGAAACTGTATCACGTTGAATTAAGGTGACGAGTGTAGATTCTAGTTCTGAGAACGTCTACATTTCGGACAAAAGGTCTGCTGAGGTTGTATCTTGCCTCCGCAGAACCTGCACTTTTGAGTTACTGACTTTTGCTGCCGTGATTTTTTACCGGTTTTTAATCCTAAAATCATAAGCAAGATTCCGACGAGTAATAATTCGTAGTCGATATACTGGATAAACGAAGGTAGTACTGACACGTTGCGAACGGAACTTGCATCGAATACGATGACCCGTCCGTCATGATCGGGATTGTCGAATACGAAGAAGTAAGTTCCCGTCGTGGGAGGCGTCAAAGTGAAGTTGGAGGAGATAGTGGAGGGTTTCGCCAATAGAATACTTGCTGGTTGACCTGCTTTCCATAGTGAGAGGTTGCCCTCATCCATTACGTAGAAGCCTATTTCTTGTCCCGCTTCAACTTGAATGGTTCCTGAGACCTGCACGTTTCCGTCTAAGTTTGCGGACAGATACGCGTAGTTGACGGGTTGTATGGTTATCAGTGTTGAAGTTATGATCGGATTTTCTACCTGTGTGTATGATACCATACCGAACACAGTGGCCACTGGAGTGAGCATTTGGACACCTTGATTCATTACGAAAACACCGCCCAATGTTAGCAACAATCCGATCGTTAGAATAGTTCGATGCAAACATTCTACCTCATGTCAGTGTTTTCTAGAAATCTAAGTACTAAACTTAGGTATCAAACTGTTGATAGTCAGAGGGCAAAACGTGTTAGCTGCGTTACGACCGCAGTTTAGTGCTTCGGTTAGGCGATATGTCGTTTGAAAAGTTGCTCCGAGCGGCTGTGGCTGTTGCCACTAGGCGGTTGTTTTCAAAGCGTTTCCGTAAATCTCAAGTCCTTTCTCGAGGAGTTTTTCGCTGATAATTAGTGGACCCATGAAGCGTAAGACGTTGCCGAAATGTCCGCACGTGTGCATGATCAGGCCGTTTTCAAACATGGTTCTTCGCAATTTCACTGCACGTTCCTTTGAGGGCGATTTGCTTTCTTTTGATTCTACGATTTCGTTTCCGATCATGAAACCAGCTCCTCTCACTTCTCCTACGAGTTTGCTTGCGTTTCCTACGCGTTCGAAGTCTGCTTTGAGTTTCCTGCCGAGGGTTTCAACTCGGTTCAGCAAGTTTTCTTGATTGATGTAATCTATACTTGCTGCTCCTGCTGCCATCGCGACTGGATTTCCGCGATATGTTCCCATGTGAAATCCGTCAGGAAGTTTTTCGTCGTATTCATCACGGTATGCGACGAGGGATAGTGGGATTCCTGAGCCAACAGATTTGGACACAGCCATTATGTCAGGGGATGTTCGAGTTAGTTCACAACCCCAGAACTTACCAGTTCGGCCGAAGCCGGACTGTACTTCGTCAATGATCAGTGGGATTTGGTATTTGTCAGCGATTTCTCTGAGTCCCGGAAGGAAGTCTTCAGGCGGGATTACATATCCGCCTTCGCCTTGAATTGGTTCGACAATGATACCTGCCGGTCGGTCCAGACCGGAGTGTGGATCGTTGATCAAGTGCTCAAGGTACCGCAAGACGATCTTCGCCTCGTCACCTTTACGTTCGACTGGGAATGGGAATCGGTATGAGTAAGGGAATGGTAAGTGGAACACGCCGTATCGGATGGCTCCGGAAGTTTCAAGATAATGGGTGTCGGCCGTCGCACTCACTATTCCTTGATGTATTCCATGGTACGCTCCGCCGAACGCGACTATCGTGCTTCTTTTGGTGACGTACTTTGCGATACTTACCGCTGTTTCGCACGCATCTCCGCCGGTAACTGTATTCAGAACTTTAGAGTGTCCTTTCAGTTTGCCAGGTAGGGTTGAGTGAAGTAGTTCAAGAAATCGGATTCGAGTTTCTGTAGGGATCTCGAGGGTATGCCATACTCTGTCGAGCTGCGATTTGACGGCCGCGGCAACGAAT
>Ga0326727_10003903_pt1 | contig 46339 bp, 43 predicted proteins | sample MB2enrmetagenome_FD_207643 | JGI IMG/M metagenome (GOLD analysis project Ga0326727, IMG submission 207643) | Lab enriched peat soil microbial communities from McLean, Ithaca, NY, United States - MB29MY | ecosystem: Environmental > Terrestrial > Soil > Wetlands > Peat | place: USA: New York... | reverse complement strand
TTGCCGGGGATAAATCCCCGGCCTACCGTTCCTTACCACCCCATGGACGAAGAGCTGTCCCTTCACCCCTCTGAGCAAAAATCGCTTACCTCACCCCAACGAGCAAAGATCGCTCGCTACCACCCCAAGAAGCAAATGCCGCTTCTTGAGGGCCCCGGTCGTTGGGGACCCCATTCGCTCAGGGCACACCATCACAGCGGTTTCTTTCAACTACCTGCGGTGTGGCAGCGATGTGAGTGGTAGGCCGGGGATTTATCCCCGGCAATATGACGGCATTATTGGAAAGTGGTTTTAACCCCTGAGGTATGCTTTTCGTTCGCAGCCAAACTCACTTGAAATGTGCGGGCATGGGGTCGAGCCGATCCAGGAATCGTGTGTGAACAAAAGGATAATCAGCGAGCTGCCTCCGTTCAGGGTTGGCCGCGATGTATTCAAGTTGTCTCCGATAATCCTCTCCGTCTCGGATTCTGTGCTCGTGGAAGCCGGGTTGCCAGACTTCTCCGGCAAATTGTGCGCGCACCTCATGGGAAAAGCCGCCCTTGATGCATTGGGCGCAACGCTCAATGGTCTGGTTCACGGACGGGGTCAGAAGGACGTGCAGATGTTCCGGCATGATGGCGAAACCATGCAACTGATAACGCACTTGATCTCGATAGTGGAAGAGCGTTTTGACCAGCAACTCGGCATTTGCGGTTCTTACGAACAGAGCGCGCCTTTGATACGTCGTAGTCGTGAGCGCATAGGTTTCCATGACCAGCTGAGAAAAGCATACCTCAGGGGTTAAAACCCCGTTCATGAAGGCTGTCGTATTGCCGGGGATAAATCCCCGGCCTACCGCTCCCGGAACATATGCCTCACCGTTTGTTGGTTCTCTTGGCCGCAGACTTCTTCTTCCTTTTCCTTTTTCGAGCTTGCTCAAGGTCGGAGGCCGCTACTGATTTCATTTTCTTCGGTGTTGAGCGTTTTCTGAGAATGCTTCCGGCTTTGCTTGCAACTTTCTTTGATGTGGCCATTTTCAATCTCCTTCAAGGAAGCTTACCACGGTTCAGTTCGCCTGGACAGCAAATGCGAAATAGCCGTATTCCCCCAAGCAAGCATCAGAATTGTTATAACGGAGTGTGCTATCGCATCCACTTGAACTTGTCACACGCCGATTTGTTACCCATTGAACAACTCTTACTGAAATATTGCTTGGATTTCTCCAGGTTTTGTGGCACATCTGTACCGTTCTCATATAGATATCCCAGTTGAACGCATGATTGTTCATCCCCCCAGTCACATGCCTTGTTGAACATCGACACTGCATGGGGCATATCATCACTGCAATAATCAAAAGCAAGCGACCTATAATCCATCAAAGTTTCGGACTTTGGGTAATCCTCATTGCCGCTGTATGCCTTAATGAAAAACGTCTCTGCTTTTGCGTAATCCTTTTTGACTTGGTTCCCGTATTGGTAAGCAATACCAAGAAATCGACAACCAAGGGAGTCACCACCATCGCATGATTTCCGAAGAAGATTCTCTCCCCTAACGCTATCTTTCAAAAACAATCCGTCTCCTTCATAATATTCGATATCAAGACTTGTGCTTTGTCCAATGTTTCCGCTATATGCTCCGATATAAAAGTAGAAGTTGAGAGTGCAGATCAATATGGAAATCATTGCAATAACTCCGAAGAATATGGAACCGGCTAAAATCCATCTCCGCCTAAATCCAAATCGACCCCATGTTGCAACAATCGTGAGCGAGAGTACCAGTGCTACTCCGAATAAAGCCCAGCCTATATAGTTAATTTCTGCAACTATCCCCATAATCGCATAGGCTGCAAACAATATGCCCATCATGATGACAACTGCTTTGGGCCATTTCCTCCGGAGAAACAAGACGATCCATGACAACTTATGCTCATTGTTCTCACTCACAGTTTCACAGTGTACCTCGGGGTCAACGTACCGCACCGCGTCGAGCAGGCCGAGAAGTTCGGCAATGTCTTTGGGGCGGTCGTTGCGGTCTTTGGCGAGGAGGCGGAGGAGGAGCGCGTCGAGGCCTTGCCAGTTGGCGAGATCGGGGCGGAGGGTGCTGGGCGGCTGGGGCGGGGTGGTCTGATGCTGGTGCGCCCAGCCTTCGTAGTTTTCCGCGTGGAAGGGCGTTTGCCCGGTAAGCATCTCGTAGAGGAGTCCGCCGAGGGCATATAAATCTGTCCGGCCGTCGAGCGAGGCGGCGGGGGTTCCGCGCCACTGTTCGGGGGCGGCATAAGCCATGGTCAGCAAAGTGCCGCCGGTGCGGGTGTAGGCGGTGCTGGACTCCTTGGTGGCCACGATGCCGAAGTCGGCGATCTTGGGAAGCCATGCGCCGGCGTCGCGGACCATGAGAATGTTTTCCGGCTTGATGTCGCGGTGGACCATGCCTTTGGAGTGGGCCGCGCCGAGGCCCTCGGCGATTTGGCGGGTGATGGAGAGGGCGAGAGGGACGGGGAGACTTCCCTCAGGGCCTAAAGGCCCGGATTCATAGCGAGCTTCAATGTACGGGCTGAAGCCCGTACCCTTCATACCCGATCCCTCAGGGCCTAAAGGCCCGGATTCATAGCGAGCTTCAATGTACGGGCTGAAGCCCGTACCCTTCATACCCGATCCCTCAGGGGATAAAGGCCTGGTTGATTGATCTGAGTTTATGTACGGGCTGAAGCCCGTACCCTTCATACCCGATCCCTCAGGGGATAAATGGATGGGTTGAAACCCATCCCTACCAGCCCCATCCATTATGTTGGCCTCAATGTACGGGCTAAAGCCCGTACCCTTCACGCTGTTGAGGAAAGTGCGGAGATCAGGGCCGTCGACGAACTCCATCGAGAAAAAGAGCGAGCCGTCCTCGGCGGCTTCGAGATCACCGCAATCGACGACATTGCGATTGCGAATCTGGCGGAGGGTACGGACCTCGCGCAGAAAACGGCCGGTGAAGGCAGCATCGCGGCTCAGCTCGGGAGAGAGAAATTTGAGGGCGCGCGACTCGTCCATGAGTATGTGCTGGGCGAGATAGACGGTTCCCATGCCGCCCTGGCCAAGCTTGCGGACGATGCGGTAGGTCTTGTGAATCACCATGCCCGGCTTGAGTTCGCGGATCTCGTTGAGCGGCAGGCCATGGATGGGGCAGGTGGTATGGCTGTCGGGATAGCCGGTCGAGCATTGCGGGCAGGTCTTCATGTGTTCGCGCTTTTGAATTTTGCGGCGCAACCATTGTTCCACGCGGAGATGGGGTATGCAAGGACTGGCCCCTTCGACTCCGCTCAGGGCAGGCCGTCCAGGCGGGCGGCGCTTGCTCGCCATGGGGTAATGCTACGGCTTATATTGGACTGGACGGGATAAAGTAAATTAACTTTATGCAATGCTGGCCGGGCGCAGGCAGGATGCCAGCTTTCGGGTTTCATGACGATTTGAGGTGAAGAACCATGGCGCAATCGAATGAGCTTTATGACGCGATTCTCAACGGCGACGCAAAGAAGGCGCTTGCCGCCACGCAGGCCGCGCTGGCAGCGGGAACCGCGCCGCTCGAATTGATCTCCGAGACCATGGTACCGGCAATGGATGAAGTTGGCCGGCTGTTTGAGGCAGAAGAATACTTTGTCCCCGAACTTCTGCTGGCGGGCCGCGCCATGCGGAGCGCACTGGATGTGCTTCGCCCGCTGATGACAGCCTCCGGCGAAAAATTGTCAACACGGATCGTGATCGGGACGGTTAAGGGCGACCTGCACGATATCGGTAAAAATATTGTGGGTTCCATGCTGGAAGGCGGCGGATTCGAGGTGATCGATCTGGGCGCCGATGTTTCACCGGAGAAGTTTGTGGCCGCGGTGGAGGAACGGAAGCCTCAGTTTGTCTGTTTGTCGGCGCTGCTGACGGTGACCATGCCGGCCATGAAGACTACCATCGATGCATTGAAGACCGCGGGGCTGCGCACGCAGGTGAAAGTGCTGATTGGCGGCGCTCCCGTCACCATGCAGTATGCCAAAGAGATTGGCGCGGATGGCTATAGCGAGAATGCCAGCGGCGCTGTAAGCCTGGTCAAAAGCCTGCTGGGGGTTTAGGCGGCAGCGCCCGGCTTCATTTTTTCGGTTTTCTTTCTTCCAGCCTGGGCCCGATCTTGCCCGCGCGGAAGGCACGATTATACTGCGCGCAATAGGGATCGAGTCCAAGCAACGCATGGGTTGCATACAAGGTTTCCATCAATCCGCGATCGGTGGGGTCCACGATCGCGGAGTCGAGGCCGGCTTCGATCGCTAAAGTAAGGAACGCGCGGTTGAGAAGCGTGCGCGCGGGCAAGCCGAAGGAGACGTTGCTCAGGCCGGCGGTAAGGTGGGCGTTGGGATATTCAGCCCGAATCGCGCGCATCGTTGCCAGGGTGGTCAGACATGCTTCGCTCTCTGTACCCACCGACATGACCAGCGCGTCCACGAAGACGTCCTCGTCCTTCACGCCGGCTTTTCTGGTCTCTTCGAAAAGACGGTGAACGACTGCCATGCGGCCCTCGCAGCTCTGCGAAATACTGCTTCCATCCATCGCGAGAGCCAAAACGCGGCATCCATGCTTGGCAACGATAGGCAAAACTTCGCGTATGCGCTGCTCTTCCATGCTGATGGAATTGATGATGGGCAGTTGCCTGGTGGCGGAGATACCCGCGAGCAGCGCCGCAGAGTTAGGGCTGTCGAGGCAAAGCGGCTTGTCGACGACTTCCTGCACGGTATTGATCAGCCAAACCATGTCCTCCGGCTCGCGGTCGGGCAAGGTGCCGGCGTTGATGTCCAGCGCGTCGGCGCCTGCTTCAACCTGCGAAACGGCAAGATGGCGAATATGGCCGGCGTCGCGCTCCAGCACAGCTTTATTGACCAGCTTGCGAGTACCGTTGATCTTTTCCCCGATAATCAGCATCGATGAGTCCTTTCTTGCTTCGCGCCACTACTTGGGATTCTTCTTTCGGGCAACCGGTTCGATCTCGAGTTTCGGCGCTGAATGATCGCGCCCGAGGTAAAAGTTGATCCAGGAAGAGGTCTCGCTCAGATCGTAGTTTACCGGCGGGACCAGGTCCTCCCCAAGCGATTGATCCGCGCCGTGCGCCTTGAGTCTTTCGTAGGCGAGCACGTAGATGCATTTGCGCTGATTGGGATATGATTCGCACCAGCCTTCGAAGCTTCCGCCGCACGGACCATTGCGCTGATTCTTGGGGCACTTGCTCATGGGGCAGAGATAGGCCAGATCCAGCATGGCGCAATCGCCGCAGTGCCGGCAATCGTTCGTCAGACCTTTGATGATCTGTTCGCATTTCGTATATGCGCTCTCAAGCGCCGATCCGTCCACCATCCTGGCAAGCGCGCGCATCGGCCTGAAAAGCGCGCCTTCCTTTATGAAAGCGAGATGATGAAGCATTCGCATTGCGGAATAACCCATACCGGCTGATGAATGCGCTTCTCGCGAGACCGGCGTCATGGTGTTCAATCCGGTCATTTCGTCACGCTCGAAGAAATACCAGCCGTTCTCCATGGGATAGTCGAATTCATGAACGAAATCCGGCCAGCGCCGCGATAGCTCTTCGCCATGCTCAATCACTTCCAGCAGGTCAGCAACAGTCATGCCGTGTCCGCTGATGTGCGCACCGGCATATCCCATTCCCTTGAGGAGGGCGTACATCTTGGCGGCGCGCTCCAGGCGTTTCGCTCGTCCCTTATCCGGGCCTGCCGCTTCCGCCTGCACATTCCTCAGCAGTTTGTCTGTAACCACGCAGCCGGGCAGGCCGTTACTATTCATCAGCTTTGCCGCGCCCAGAGGAAGCACGTAAACATTGCCTACAACGGGTATGTTCCCAAAACCAAGCAGCTTCACTACCTGAAGCAGTTCTTGAATCTTACGCGCGTCGAAGCCCACCTGAGAAACTACGAACCTCGCGCCCGCAGTCAGCTTCTTCCTCAGTTTGTAGTATTGCCCCATCTGCTCTGCTTCCAGCGCTTTGAAGGGGCTTGCCGCGACTCCGGCAAAGAATCTCGCCGTCTTGAGCGTCGTCTTGCCTCCCGGCTTGGGGAGCTCTCTTCCATTGTTGAGTTCGGAGATAAGACCAAGCAGAGTGATCGGGTCCAGGTCGAAGACCGGTTTAGGCGCGCCGCCATACCCGTCCTTGGGGTAATCGCCGCTCATGACCAGCAGATTGCGAACGTCGGCCCGCTGCAATCCATAGAGCATACTTTCCAACTGGTTGCGATTTTTGTCTTTACAGGTCAGGTGAACGAGCGGCTCCATGCCCAGGCGGCGGATCTCGGCGCCCAGCATTTCGGCGGAGATGGCGGGGTTGCCGCCGGGATTGTCTGTGATGGTTAGCGCATGAATCCGGCCACTGGCGGCAGCTTTCGTTGCGGCGTCGATCATGTCCTGTTGCGCCTTCTCGAAGGCTCCTCGTCCGGGAACGAGTTCCCAGGTGACGCTGAAGGTGTTTGCGTCGTGGAGCGAGAACTCGTACCTGCCGAATTGCGCGACTTCCGTCGGTTCGATTTGTGACTCTTCCATCTTGAGACCGGCTTCAGGAAAGAGATTCATGTGTTCAGCGTGTTTTTCTGTTTATAGTATAAAGTATTTAGAAAATTGTTTTAGTCTTCTTACATGAGAGTCTCTTGATCTCCAGGCTACGTGACAATGGAGATCTTTTCGGGGTGAGCGATGCGCTTGAAGGCGATCTGTTGTCAGGTCCTCACACGAGAGATCAACAGCGCGATCTCCCGGTCTCCCCACGCGATCGAGCTGGAGGTATTACCGATGGGCTTGCACGATCTGGGAGCGTCGATGCGGCCACATTTACAGGAGCGGATCGATGCGGCAGACGGTGACGGGTTTGAAGCCATCCTATTAGGATATGCACTCTGCGGCAGGGGGAGCGAAGGTTTGCGCGCGGGAAAGACACAGCTGGTTCTGCCGCGCGCGCATGACTGCATCGGCCTGCTGATGGGCGACCGCCATCGTTATCAGGCATATTTCGACGCCCATCCCGGCGTCTACTTCCGCTCTCCCGGCTGGGTTGAGTTTCAAACGCCGGGCCAGTCTCTCCAACCGGCCTATGCCTCCGCAAAGAGTGTGACTGGTGAGCGGCGCAGCCGCGAGGAACTGGTCGCCCAATATGGAGAGGAGAACGGAAACTATCTCTTCGAGCAATTCCAGGCCTATCGCCGCAACTACTCCGGGCTGACCTATATTTCCACCGGGGTTGAATCCGAGGATGCCTTCCGTGTTCAAGCGCGCGCTGAAGCAGTGAAGGAGGGATGGCGCTTTGAAGAGATACAGGGCTCACTCGCGCTGCTGGAGCGCCTCGTCAATGGAGCGTGGAATGCGGCAGAGTTTCTGGTTGTGCCTCCCGGCGCGGCGGTGCAAGGCTCTCTGGGCAAATCCATCATGGAAGCCATATGAACAGCAATAGAATAAGAGTCCAACTCGAACCATCGTCGGCGGTGGTGGAAGTTCCGCGCGGCGCGGCGCTCGCCTCGGTGCTGCCGGAGCTGGGCATTGAGTTCCCATGCGGTGGAACGGCTCTCTGCGGCGCTTGCCGCGTTCGCGTTCTCGAAGGATCGCTCGCGATTACAGAATCGGACCGTTCAGTCTTCTCGGAAGGCGAACTCGCCGATGGATGGCGTCTGGCCTGCCAGGCGCGCGCGGAGATGCCTTTGGTTCTTGAGTGCAGCCAATGGCACATGGATGTTCTTACGGACAATTCCAGCATCAGCGGCGCAGGCAAGTCTGGCCTGGGGATTGCTATCGATCTGGGCACGACCACTATCGCCGCGCAGTTGATTGACATGTCCACGGGCAATGTTCTGGGCGTCGAGACCGCTCTCAATCCACAGGCATCGTTCGGGTCGGATGTGATGAGCAGAATTCATGCGGCATTGCAGGGCGCCGATTTGACCACGGTGGTGCGCGTCACGCTGCGGCAGATGATCGCAGAGCTGGCCCACGGCCGCGATGAAGAGATTGTCGAGGTTGTCCTGGTTGGCAACACCGTGATGCATCACCTGTTTTGCGGACTTGATGTTGAGCCACTTTCGCACGTGCCGTTTCATTCACCCCATCTGGGCGCGCAATGTTTCCGGCCGCGCGAGTTGGACTGGACGCTGCCTCCGGATTGCGTCATTCGCTTTGAGCGCTGCCTGGGCGGTTTTGTGGGGTCTGACATTCTTGCCGGAATTCTCGCCGCCGGCATCTCGAGCAGCGAGAATCTGCGTGCCTTGGTGGATTTGGGCACAAACGGCGAGATTGCCATTGGCAATCTCGACGGCATTGTCTGCGCCTCGACGGCAGCGGGACCTGCATTTGAAGCAGGCTCCATCCGCATGGGAATGCGAGCGTCTACGGGCGCCATCTCGCGCGTCTCGCTTTCGAACGGCGAGATGCGCGCCACCGTGATCGGAGACGTGGAGGCCCGGGGCATCTGCGGCAGCGGCCTTGTGGATGCGGTGGCCGCGGGCCTGACAAGCGGGGCGATTCTGCCGTCCGGGCGCGTGGCCGATGGCACAAAACTCTTTCCAGTCAAGGCTCCGGTGGTTCTTTACCAGGCCGATATTCGCGAACTGCAATTGGCGAAGGCTGCCATCGCCGCCGGATTTCGGCTGTTGCTGAAGCGGGTGGGAGCGAGCGCCGGCCGCATCAGAAATATTTATCTTGCCGGAGCTTTCGGCAACTATGTTCAGGCCGAAAGCGCCATAAGAATCGGGCTTATCGAAGCGCCCCTCGAACGCATTCACGCCAGCGGCAACACGGCTCTGCGCGGCGCCAAGATTCTGCTTTTATCCTATGACGAGCCTGCACTGCCAACAATCGAGCACGTGAGCCTGGCTGCCGATCCTGGATTTCAGGATGAGTTCGCCAATTGCATTGCCTTTCCGGAAACACATCTGCACTAATCATTATAGAGATGCCGTAGACTTGTTTTATTATCAGAAGTACAGATTACAAAGCTTTCACCGGTACGAAAGAAATTTGGGATGCTGAGTTCCATTCACAGATGCAACGGAGATTCGCATACTTGACATGCGCGAAGTGAATGAGCCAGCGATCGAGCGTGGCGGAAATGCTGCTGGGCAGCCGGCACGCAAATGGGGGATGGCATGAGCAGTCTGCACAATTGGCTGGCGAACGGCCTGCTGATCACCGATGGCGCGTGGGGAACGGAGTTACAGGCACGCGGCCTTCTTCCCGGCACGATGCCCGACACCTGGAACCTGACCTATCCCGAGCGTGTGGAAGCGGTAGCACGCGCCTATGTGGAAGCGGGCAGCCAGGTTATCCTCACCAACACCTTTCGCGCCAACGCCATTGCTATGCATGGCTGCCCCGAGGACGATTTGGACGCAATCAATCGTGCTGGCGTCGCGCTCTCCAGGCAGGCAGCAGGCGAGACGCTGGTCTTTGCCTCCATCGGTCCGACGGGCAAGATGCTGCTCTCGGGCGAGATCGACAGCGAGCAGGTTACCGCGGCTTTTACCGCCCAGGCTCGTTCACTCGCCGCGGCGGGCGCGGATGCATTACTGGTGGAGACGATGAGCGATATCGAGGAGGCGCGCCTGGCAGTGGACGCGGCCCGGCGCACCGGGCTGCCGGTCATTGTTTCCTTCGCCTTCGACTCCGGCAAGAACAAGGATCGCACCATGATGGGCGCGACGCCCGAGTCTGTGGCCGAGGCGATGGTGGAGGCAGGCGCGGACGCGGTCGGCGCAAACTGCGGCGTTGGCGTGGAGCAGGTTGTGCCCATCTGCCGGCGGCTGCACGCGGCCTGCGATCTGCCCGTCTGGATCAAGCCGAATGCGGGCCTGCCTACGATGGAGGGAACGGCCATTCGCTACAGCACGTCGGCGGAGTTCTTCGCTTCACACTACACTGCACTGCGTGAGGCGGGCGCAGCATTTCTGGGCGGCTGCTGCGGCACCACACCGGAGTTTATACGCGCCCTGGCCAGTGCCCAGCGCGCGGCACTATGACTACCCGCGAGTGTGACCTCGCATCGAAAACTAGCAATTGAAGGCTATCCTTTGACTCGCCTACCGGCAGTTAGATAGCAGGCCAGCACGCCTTGATCCGGTTTCAAATTAATTTCATTTTCTGTTCCGATACATTCTGCAGTTAGAATTTAAAGAGGGGAACCTGGGATGTACAGGCACAGTAATTCCCAGGCCCATGGTAATTGCAGGAATGCACTGTGCTATTGCCCGGATGGCGAAACTGGCAGACGCAGCGGACTTAAAATCCGCAGGCCGCAAGGTCGTGGGGGTTCAAATCCCCCTCTGGGCACCAAGTTTGCATCAATCAACAGGCTTTTTGCCCGTTGGCGCGCCGATTGGGCTGAGGCTTACCGTGCCAGATTGCTCACCCCTGACATACTCTGCTGTTTGCCGCGCGAGCGGCGCAATTGCACCTTCAAGCATATGGAACATCGCCAGGGGTAATAACCAAAAAGTGGAGCCAGCTTCGTATGCAGGTACCCTTCACGCTTGACCCTGCGCATTCTATCGCACTTGCACTTTTTACATTCCATGTAATCTCATTCCGCAATGGCAAGCAATCAGGAACTCACCATCAAATTCATCATCCAAGAAAGGCCTAAGGATTAGAGTATTCAAATAAAAACCTATGGGTAAAATTATTCTCGCTCTCGGAAGTCAAAAGTAACCTGCAGTATGTGACTGAAAATTGAATCCGCAGCCGCTGCCCTCCAGTTCGCCACCATCGCCAAAGCCACACATACCCCGTGCGAAGCAGGCTCCCGCTCAGAGCGGATACAGTAGGAATAGCGATGTACACACCCGCATTCAACCAGGTCACCAACCGCGCCGTTCTGATCGAGGCCATGCAGGCCTACTCGTTCGCCATTCTCTTTGGCCTGCAATCAGGTTTGGAGGGCACGGCGAAATTCACGGCGACACACCTGCCGCTGGTGGTAAAAGATGAAGGCCCTCACGGCCTGCTCGAAGGACACTTTGCCCGCGCCAATCGCCACTGGCAGGCTCTGGCCGGACGTGAAACACTGGTGGTCTTCTCCGGGCCGCACAGCTACGTCTCGCCCACTCTCTATGTTGATCCTCTTTCTGTTCCCACCTGGAACTACATCGCCATACACGCTTATGGGACCCTGGAATTGGTAGAAGACGAGACAGGCAAGGATAGGCTGCTAGCCGATCTGATCCACGTTCACGAGCCGGCCTTCGCGGAAAAATGGCGCGCCATGCCAGATGAATTCCGCCGGTCGATGTTGGCAGAGATAATCGGTTTCCGCATTCCCATCACGCGCCTCGAAGGCAAGTTCAAGCTCAGCCAGAACCGCAAGCCGGTCGAACGCAGCGCCATTCAGGCCGCTCACGCCGCCGGCAGACCCGATCAGCAGGCTCTCGCCGCCTGGATGAAGCGGATGACCGGATGAGGACGCCCGCATAACATCTTCCGCCGAACCCCAGCTTTTGCTATACTTGATGAGTTCACCACTGTGCGGAGGTGGCGAAATTGGCAGACGCACCAGCTTGAGGTGCTGGCGCCCGTTGGGCATAGGGGTTCAAGTCCCCTCTTCCGCACCAAATCTCTCTCGTCCGGGCCTTCCGGACTGACCTGGAAAGCAGCTTTCAAGATGAATGTCCTTCTTATTTTCGTCGTTGTCGTGCATGTTATCGTGTGCTTTTTTCTGATCGGCGTGGTTCTGTTGCAGCAGGGCCGCTCGGCTGACCTGGCAGGCGCCTTCGGCGGCCAGGGCTCACAGACCGCCTTCGGCCCCCGCGCCGCAGCTAACGTACTTACCCGGCTCACTACATGGTCGGCGATCATCTTCATGTGCACTTCCATCACCCTGACTATCCTCTACAAGCGCTCTACGACCGGCTCAAAGTCCGTGCTGGATAATGCCTCCCAGTCAGCACCCGTCAAGTCCGGCAAATAGCCAGCAAACCTTTTATTTCCATTTAGATATCCAAAAGCGGCAGACCAATTGGCCTGCCGCTTTTGCGTTTGTGCCTATTCGACAATAATTATCTCGAAGATTTTTCTTGACAAGTATATCTTTCAGTTATATCTTACAGCTATATGAAGAACAGCCGAACTGCCTACGTCATCCTCGGAATGCTCTCCATCCAGCCGAATCTATCCGGCTCCGGCTATGAGATTCACAAGGCCATCGAAGAGAACTTCGGCAGCTTCTGGGGCGAGAGCTACGGACAAATCTACCCCACACTCAAGCGGCTGGCCGCCGAAGGCCTGATCGAGGCGTGCAAACCGGCATCGGCGCCCAAAAAGCGCCGGCAGGAGTACATGCTGACCGAATCCGGCCGCATTTTCCTGCGCGAGTGGCTTGCCCTGCCCTTCCAGAACGATCCGCCGCGCAATGAATTTCTGCTCAAGCTGTTTTTTGGCGGTGAGGCAGCGCCGGGTACCGCTCTCAAGCACGTCCGCGAGCTACAGGAACGAAACCGGCGCACGCTTACTGCCCTGGAAGGAATCGAGAGCATGGCGCGCAAGATTCAATCGCAAAACCCCAACAAGCCGTACTGGATGCTCACGCTGGGTCTGGGATTGGCGCTGACCCGCGCGGCGCTCGACTGGGGCGAATCGGCACTAGCTGAGCTTGCTTCCATGGAGTCTGCCGCTGCCGAAGTCCCGCAGCCTGCCGATACCAGCCCCGGCATCAACACGCACGCAATCAACGATTCCGCCAGCATCAAGGCCTGAATTCGACACATGAGGTCCGCAACCAGTGCATTTTAACAACGCTCGCGAAACCAAAGGAGAACCGTAAAATGTCTACGAACGTCAAATCCAACCGCGGCTCGCAAATAGTCGCCTGGGCAGCCGCAAGCCTCTTTATCCTCGGTTTTTTCTTCGCACAAGTGGGAGCGTGGACCGGCCCCATCCTGGGCGTGTGGTTCGTGGGCACGCAAAAGCCCCGGCGCGGATTCCTGTGGATGATAGCATTCAGCTTCATTCCCAGCCTGCTCTTCGGCTGGCGCAAATTCCCGCTGACTGGCCCGGAGCAAGCGCTCAAATACCTGGCTTGGATGCTGCTGGCCGCCGTGCTAGGCGTTCTGCCATTCACCTTTCACCGGCTGGTTAGCGTCCGTTTGCCTGGATTCCTTTCTACGCTTCCGTTACCGCTGGCGTCGGTGGCGATTCCATCGCTTGTCCTTGCGCTGCACATCGGCACAGCTTCCATGATCGGACCATCCGCCTTCCTCATCTTTTGGTTTGCGGCGACAATCGTGTGGTTGTGGAACCAGGAATCGCGCGCCACAATATTTGTCTTGGCAGCGGGCTTCATCGTTGTAGGCGGCTTTGGGCTCTTCCGCCATTTCGGCGTCGCGCTGCCGATCAATCTGCTCGCCGGCGTAACGTTTTCCTGGGTGTGCCTTGGCGCAGCCCTGTTCCTGAGCGTCTGGGCGCTCTTCCACCCGCTAAAACACAAGTCCTGGGCCGAACGGCCAGGGACTATCGCCCTGCTGCAAAGCCCGTTTACCGGCGAGTCCTTGCGCGTGGTCAGCGAAAAGGGCCGGGAAGCCTTGGTCAGCAGATCCGGAGAGCGATTCCCCGTGCGCGATGGAATTCCGGCCTTCCTCAAGCCCGAAGACCTGACCGGCGACAACGGCAAATATAACCACCTGTATGAAACTATCGGTGGCTTCTACGACGATACCCAGCGCGTCTTCGCTGCTTTTCGTGGATTGGACATTGACTCGTATTTCGATATTTACATGAGTTTACTCGATGTGAAACCGGGCGATTCGGTGCTGGAGACCTCGGTGGGTACCGGACTCAATTTCAAGTATCTGCCGCGTGGCGTGAAGCTCTCCGGCCTTGATCTATCTCAGGAGATGCTTACCAACTGCCAAAATAACTTGCGCCGCTGGCAGATGGAGGGCGATCTTTACCTGGGCAATGCGGAGAGCCTTCCCTTCACCGATTCCAGTTTCGACGTTGTCTTTACGTGCGGCGGCTTCAACTTCTTCAGCGACCGCGCAAAGGCCGTCCGCGAGATGATTCGTGTGGCCAAGCCGGGCGGACACCTGATGATCGAGGATGAAACCGAAGAGTATGTGAAGAGCACCTACCAGAACATCCCGTATACCAGCAGTTTTTACAAGGATCGCAAGGAGGCAGTGACCGTGCCGATCGATCTGGTGCCGCCCGAGATGGAAGACATTCATCTTGAAATGCTGAAGGAGGGCAAGTTCTACGCAATCACCTTCCGCAAACCGGCCAACGCGTAAGGCGACAAACGCAATAGAATGAAACCATGATCCTGGAGAGCTTTCCTGTCGGCCCTCTGCAAGCCAACTGCATCCTCCTCGGCGACGAGGAGGGCGGCGAGGCGATTGTCATCGATCCCGGCGACGAAGCCGAACGCATCCACGTCCGGCTCGGCGAACTGGGCCTCAAACTGAAGCAGATTCTCCTCACCCATGCGCACATCGACCACGTAGGCGGCGCTCTCAAGCTCAAGCAGTTAACCGGCGCACCCATCTTCTTGAATGAAGACGACCGGTCGCTGCTCAAGACGATGAAGATGCAGGCCTCATGGATCGGCATTCCGACGCCGGAGACCGCTCCGCCGGATGAAGGCCTGGCCGATGGCCAGATTGTGGGTTTGGAACGCTATCCTGCACAGGTCATTCACACGCCCGGCCATACGCAAGGCTCGGTCTGCTTTTACTTTGCCCCGCTCAAGCTGCTGGTGGCCGGAGATACGCTCTTTGCCGACAGCATTGGCCGCACTGACCTGCCCGGCGGCAACTATGGCCAGATCATCGACTCCATCCAGAACCGCCTGCTGGCATTGCCCGACGAAACCCGGGTCCTGACCGGCCACGGCCCCGAGACCACCATTGGCAAGGAACGCCGGAGCAACCCTTTCCTGCGCGGGTAATGAACCGATAGTTGTCAGTGATCAGTGGTCAATTGGAGAAACCGGGATTTATGCGTGACTTCAGAGGAGCAAACCTTCGGTCCGCAGAATTTCCATGCAGCGCATCAGACCACTGTCGGTGGTCAAGATGCTCCAGTGTTTGAGGGCGGCGACAGCGCAGAGCAAAATATCGATCGCGCCGCACTCGACGCCGCGACTCCGGCAAAGATTGTAAAGCCGCGCAGCTTCTTCATAGTCGCCGGTAGTAATGGTTTCATCCGGAAACGCATCAAGGAACCGACGTAATTTTTCAAATTGCGCCGGTTCCTTTATGCCAGAGAGCACTTCTTGCCGGATCGGGCCAACAATCGCGACGCGCCGATCCTGGATCGCATCCTGTAACGATGTCAGCATCAATCGCTCTTCGCCGCATAATACTGCTGTTGTTTTGCGGCGCAAGGCGAGTGACCAGATGCAACTATCGGCTAGTATCTTCATGGCTCGATTTCGATCCGGTCTAACTGCCGCATTTTCTTAATATCGTAGGCCGGATCATAGTCGATCGTCCCGAAGAGCTTCAGGATTTCTAACTGCTTGCGCCGGTTGACGTATTCCTCCAGTGCGGCGGTCACAGCGGCCTTCTTGGTCGCGTGGTGGCCGATCTGCCGCGCCTCATTGATCAGTTTGTCGTCGATTGCCAGATTTGTGGCCATAGTCGCACCTCCATGTATGTGTAGAATATCACACATTGCGATGTGTGGAAAAATGTGTGGAAGCGGAGAAATACTCGACCAGACCGGTGACTCCGGCGCTGAACTCCGCTTCGGTTGCGAGCAGGCTCAGCACCAGCCAGCCGGAGTCTGGCATCCCGAAACAGAAGCCGGGATGGAGCCAGACTCCCCGGTCGAGAAGGGCCAGCACTGTCTGCTCGTCCGGACCCAACGCCGGAATCCGCAGCACCGCGTACCAGCCGCCTTCGACCTCCAGACGGCTCACCTCCGGCAATTGGAGAAGTTGCCGGTCCAGCTCGGCGAGGTTGGCCGCCACGCGAGCCCGAACCTGCCTCTGAATCGACTCGCGGCCTTCGAGCCACGCCGGCAATGCGTGCTGCACCGGCGCATTCATGGAGAGAAAGGTGTCGGCGATGACCTCAAGTCGCTCCAAAGCCGTAAGTGCCTCAAGTCCGGCGGCCACAATCCAGGCCGCCTTCATCTGCGGCAGACCGGCAATCTTGCTCAGGCCGCTGACTACGAAGCCCGGGACGCCCTCGAGGCCGGAGGCAAAGCTCTTCCCTGGGCCGGAAACGCTTGGGGTGAAGCCATAGTCCAGAAAGACCTCATCCACAATCAGCGCGAGATCGAACTCCCGGCAGAGCCGAGCCAGCTCCGCGGCCTCCCACGGCTTGGTGAAGTGGCCAGTCGGGTTGTTAGGATGCACCAGGACGATGGCTCGCGTCTGCGGTGTGATGGCGCGGCGAAAGCCCTCAACATCGATTTGCCAGCCATGGTTATAAACCAGCGGCGCGGCCTTGAGGCGCACATCGTCCAGCGCGGCCAGGAAGTCGAAAAGCGGATAGCCCGGCTGGATGACGAGGATTTCGCCGCCCGCGTCCGCGAGCAGGCGGAAGAGGAAGCTGTAGGCCTCGCTGGTGCTGGTGGTGAGAATGATCTGCTCGGGCTGGAGCCGAACGCCGTGGTCCGCATAGTAAGCGCAGACGGCCTGACGCGCGCTGAGCAGCCCGCGCGGCTGCGGATCGTAGTCGAGGGCTTGCGGATTTGTGAGCGCCGCCAGCAAGGCAGGATCATAGCTGAATCCGCAGCGCGTCGGGTTCGAGGCCGTGAGATCCGCAATGGGTTTGCCGGAGGAAAGGCGCAGCCGATGCGCGCGCGCCAGCTCGCTCTCCTCCGTATTCCAGTTGGTTCGCCCGGAAAAGCGCATCTGTCGATTCTCATTCCCGCAGGGGCTAAAGCCCGACATTTTTGTTGCACATACGGCACGACTAAAGTCGTGCCCTGACACTTCGTGCTCCACCATTTGTTTTTTTCCGCAGACTGTTAAGCCCACGTTAATTGCAAGCCAACATTCAGTGGCCTGAAGGCCACTGCTCCCTCCGCTCATCATTCCACTGCTACTTCCGCTAACCGGCCACTGCTCCCTCCGGCCATCCTAAGGGCTATCAGGCACAATAGAAGCAGGCGTCCTACATTCACAGTACACGGACGCGCATCATTCTTACGCAAACAGGAGGAAGATTGGCTCTGCGCGCGGTGGTCTTTGATTATGGTGTTGTTTTGACCGGACCGCCGGACGCCGCGGCGTGGGCCAACCTGCTGCGCATCACCGGCCTCGCCGAGGAGCGCTTCGAGCCGCTTTACTGGGCCAATCGCGCTGCCCTCGATGAAGGCAAGCTGACCGGCATCGGCTACTGGCAGAAGTTCCTGCGCGAGGCCGGACGGCCGCTGGATCATGCAGAAGAGCTGAGCCGCTGGGACGCGCGCCTGTGGACCGTTGAGAACCCCGTCATGGTGGCCTGGCAACTGGCCGTCAAGCAGCGCGGCCTGCTGACCGCCATCCTCTCCAACATCAGCGACAATGTGCTGGAAAGTGTGGAGCGCGAGTTCGCATGGATTCACCGCTTCGATGTGCAGGTGTGGAGCTTTCAACTGGGCATCGCCAAGCCCGACCCGGCAATCTATCGCTACACCTTGGGCAAACTCGGCACACAACCCGAAGAGACGCTCTTTATCGACGATAAGCGGCCCAACGTGGAGGCCGCGCGAGCGCTGGGGATTCAGGCAATCGAGTATTCCAGCGTGGAAGGATTGCGCGAAGAGCTGATGGTCCGCGGACTGGATGGAGTTTTGCCGCTACCGGGCTGAAGCACCTGCGGTGCGGTGACTGGCCGTCAAGGCATACGGCGCTTGCGCGCCATGGAGTTCATGGATTCCTAGTCCAGCCGATCGCTATTCGCTCGCAAGTGCTTTTATAAGAATGCCAAGGGCAAGACAGTAGAGGCAAGCTTCGTAATTATCTGCAAAGGGTTTTCAACAGCAAAAGTGCAAATCTCACATACTGAGACGCGGGGACGAGCTGCAGCGAATTCCGCCTGCGGATCGAAATCCCTGTATCTTGTTGAGGATAAATCTATTTTCCTGCATCATCCGGACAACGAGAAGATGCGATGAATCATAAATTGCTTTATTAATCTGTAAGGAATTGGGGCCAAAAATAAATATTGGGGGGAGGGGGGGGTACCCAGGAGACAGGGAATAGGGAATAGGGAATAGGGAATAGAAAGACATCGCGGCTTTGAGCCTTGTTCATGCTTATATTGTGCGCCAAAAGAGTGTAATTATCTGCAAAGGCTGGCCGGGTACACTTAGCTCATGGCCCTCCGCCTCTGTGCAGCGTCTTTGCGAGCGGCTCAACCGTCCTGAGACAGAGCAAGGGCCCAAAAAGGTGAATTCCATGCAGGAAATGAAAGCATTGCGCGCGGCCGTTGCGGCCGTGCTGGGTTTTGTTCTGGCGCTGGGCGCGGGTCTGGCCGCGGGTCAGAATGTGCCGGTGGTGACTGGTGACGCGCGGGTGGACAAGCTGCTGAGCCAGATGACGCTCAACGAGAAGCTGACACTGATCCACGGGACGCAGGAGGATCCGGCGGTCTACCAGGGCGAGGCCGGCTACCTGGCCGGAATTCCGCGGCTGGGGATTCCGGGGCTGCGCTTTGCCGACGGGCCTCCGGGGGTACTGACGCGCCATCCGTCGGCGGGCGAGACAGCCACCATGGGCGTGGCCGCCACCTTCAGCCGGAAGACGGCCGAGGCGAATGGGCTGGTGATTGGCCGCGAAGACCGCGCGCTGGGCATCGACGTCTCCCTGCAGCCCTTTGTGAACATCGACCGCGACCTGGAGTTTGGCCGCGGCTACAACACCTTCGGCGAGGACCCGTTCCTCGCCGGAGAGATGGGCGCGAGCGAGATCAAGGGCATCCAGTCGCAGCACGTGATGGCCCAGGTGAAGCACTTTGTGGGCTACGACTCCGACGGCGCCAGCACGTACATCGACGACCAGACGCTGCACGAGATCTACGTGGCGCCCTTTGACGCGGCTATCCAGGCCGGCGTCTCGTCGATCATGTGCTCCTACAATCGCCTCAACGGGATTTTTGCCTGCGGCAATGAGTCCTCGCTGACCAAAATCCTGCGCGACGAGATCGGCTTCAAGGGTTTTGTGACTTCGGACTGGGGCGCGGTTCACGCCGTCAACTTCATCAACGCCGGGCTGGACATGGAGATGCCCGGCGAGCCTAAACCGGGCGGCGGCGGCTTCCAAATACCATCGTTCTTCGATTTGCAGCCGCTACCGCCTCCACCGCCACCCAGGACTCCCGAGATGATAGCCGACATGATGGAGATGTTCGGCGGGCACATTCCCGAGGAGCCGGCCCCGGAACGCGGCAGCTTTGGAGACTTCGGCGTCAAGCTGGACACCAAGAAGATGGGCGACGCCCTCAAGGAGGGCACGGTCAACGAGGCGGCCATCACCCGCGCCGCCGGACGCGTGCTCTATGAGATTGTAAAATTTGGCTACCTGGACGGCCAGAGCAAGCACGAGGTGACCGAGCAGGCCATCGAGGCGAATGCCGCAATCATCGAGAAGACCGGCGAAGAGGCGGCGGTGCTGTTGAAGAATGAAGGCGGAGCGCTGCCCCTGAAGGCCGCGGAGCTGGATTCCGTGGTGCTGATCGGCCCCACCGCCGGCCAGGTGGACTCGATTGGCATCAATGGCGAGCGGTCCGTAGGGCTGCCACAGCGGCAGGTCGGACCCCTTGAGGCGCTGAGGAAAATCTCCGGCAACAGCAACATCCAGTTTGCCGTGGAGGACGATATGACCGGTACGCCGGTTCCGGCCAGCGCGCTGAGCCACGATGGCCAGCCGGGGCTGGTCCGCAGCGGATTGGGCGCGAATCAGACTGACGCGCAGGTCAACTTTACAGGCGCTAAGGCGCTGGCGCCCAACTCGACCGTCACCTGGAAGGGAGTGTTGACGCCGCCTCATGCGGGCGTTTACTGGATTTATCTGCAGGCGATGGGGACCAACGCCATCATCTCCCTTGACGGCAAGAGGCTGGCCAGGACCACCGCCTACCAGGGCGGCGTGCACGGCGACATTCTGCAAGCCAACCAGGACAATGCCATTCCCACCGTTGACGGGCTCGACAATGTGCGCCGCGCGGTAGAGCTGACGGCCGGGCCGCACCAGATTGAGATCAAGACCAGCCCGGACAGCTCTAATGCGCCGGTGCAGGTGCGGCTGAACTGGTACACCCCCGAGCAGCGCAAGGCCGACCACGAGGCGGCCATCGCCGCCGCGAAGAAGGCCACGGTCGCGGTGGTTTTTGTGTGGACGCGCCTCAGCCCGGTCTTCGGCCTGCCCGGCGAGCAGGACAAGCTGGTCAAAGAGGTGGCCGCGGTGAACCCCAACACCATCGTCGTGCTGAACACCAGCCAGCCGGTTGCCCTGCCCTGGGTGGACAAGGTGAAGGCGATTCTGGAAATGTGGTGGCCGGGAGATGAGGGCGGCTGGTCGACAGCCAACCTGTTGCTGGGCAAGAGCAGCCCCGCCGGACGGTTGCCGGTGACCTGGGGCAAGCGACTGGAGGATTACGCCGCCACCGACCCCAAGCATCCGGAGCGCTCCAAGAAGGGCGTGGACCACAAAACCACGTACAGCGAAGGCGTGAACGTGGGCTATCGCTGGTTCGACAAGGAGAAGATCGATCCGCTCTTCGCCTTTGGGCACGGCCTGAGCTACACCACTTTCAAATACTCGGGGCTGAAGATCAAAAAGGCGGCGGACGGCGGGCTCGATGTGAAGGTGACGATCAGGAACACGGGCGGAGTGGAGTCGGACGAGGTTTCGCAGGTTTACCTGGGCGCGCCCAGCGTGATTCCGGATGGGATGCAGTTCCCGGTGCGGGCTTTGGCGGGCTTTGATCGCGTTCACCTGGCCGCAGGCGAAGCAAAGGCCGTAACGCTGCGCGTGGCGCCGCGCCAGTTGCAGTACTGGTCGACGAAGGAAGGCAAGTGGGTTACGGCGACGGGCAAACGCATGGTGAGCGTGGGGGCATCGAGCCGGGATTTGCGCCTGGAGCAGGGGATCGACTAAACGGCTTGCAGCGATTCATGCTGAACACGAGAAGCGAAGCCGGCCTTTGATGGACGAAACTCCAACATGGGCCGGTTTTGTTTGGCGACAGAGGCCAATTACACTCTTCCCATGACCCTTCGCCTCTACGCCGCCACTACCAGCCAGGGCAAGCTGCGGGACTTCAGCACCGCCGCGGAGGCGCATGGCCTGACAATTGAGCCGCTGCCAGGGCTGGGGACAATCCCCGCGCCGGAGGAGGACGGCCTGAGCTTCGCCGAAAACGCCAGGCTCAAGGCGGTCTACTATTCGCGATTTGCGCCGGGGGAGTGGGTTCTGGCCGACGACTCGGGGCTGGAGGTGGATGCTCTGGGTGGCGAGCCGGGCGTGCGCTCGGCACGGTTTGCGGCAGATGCGGGCGTGGTGGACTCGCCCGGCGCCAACGACAACACAGACGTATGGAACAATATGGAGCTGCTGCTTCGGCTGGCCGGCGTTCCCCCGGCAAAGCGCACGGCGTGCTACCGCTGCGTGCTGGTGGCCGCGCGCAATGGCGTAGCTCTGCACACCACCGAGGGGGCGGTGGAGGGGCTGATTCTGGAATCGCCGCGCGGGACAGGCGGATTTGGCTATGATCCGCTCTTTTATCTACCCGCGCTGGGCCTGACCATGGCCGAACTGGACCTGGAAATCAAGCACACGCTCAGCCATCGCGGGCGGGCCATAGCGGCGATGCTGGCGATGATGGGGGTCTGACCTTCCAGATGGCGCGGGACGCCTTGACGGGTGTGATGTGGAACACCAATAATGGATAAAAATCAGGCTATGCTTCCCTCTTTCGTCCATCGAAAGCGCCGCCGCACGGAATCTTGCACGGAACATGACCTGAAGCCGTAAGGAGCTGACACCGCCATGGCAATCGCTCAAAACCCTGCCGCACACACCGTCCAGCGCGGCGTTCAGCCCCTGCGCGCCGGTGAGGGCTGGTCCTTCGTCTGGCGCAAGCTGCACTCGCTGCTGGGCATTGTCCCGCTGGGCGCCTTTCTGCTGGAGCATCTGCTGTCAAATTTCGAGGCGCTGAAAGGCCCGGCAGCCTACGGGGCGCAGGTCCGCTTTCTGAACAGCCTGCCAATGGTGCGCGTGCTGGAGTGGGTCTTCATCTTTCTGCCGCTGCTGTTTCACGCCTGCTACGGGGTTTGGATCTGGCTGCGCGGCAAATCGAACATTGTCTACTATCCATGGGCGGGAAATTGGCTTTATGTCACCCAGCGCTACACCGGGCTGATCGCTTTTGCATACATTTTGCAACACGTCCTGCGGCAGCGGTTCATGGGTGTCAGTTTGCCGGAGCATCCGGAGTTCGCTTTCGCCAAAGTGCAGCAGGAGTTGGCTAATCCGTGGATGCTAGCCGTCTATATTGTGGCCATGATCGCCATCTGCTGGCACTTTTCATACGGTGTATGGCTCTTCGCGGCCAAGTGGGGCATCACTCCCGGCACCAAGGCGCGCAAGCGCTTTGGGTTTGTCTGCGTGGCGATGGGGCTGGCGCTGGCGGTGATGGGATTGGCGAGCATGTGGGCGTTTGTGGGACCGAGTTTCTAGCTGGAGACCAGAAGCTGCTGCAACTTGACGTAATTGAAGGGCGGATAATTACATGATGGAATTTGCATTGGGACATGGACTTTCAGGCCTCGAGTTAATGATCTCGGTCATCGTCATCGTTATTGGATGGGTTTTTTCCCGCTATAAGGATCGAGAGCAAGAGAGATTCAGCGCGCGGCTGGAAAGACGGGAGCAGTTGGCTGCCGCCATGCTGGAGTATCGGCAGATCGTATATGAATGCAAGGGGGATTTCACACAGCGTGCCGAAGAATACAACAAGGCTGGAATCAAACTTTTGGTCATGATGGATATGTACGGATATCCGAACGAACAGGAATTATTACAAGAGTTCATCGATCAATTTACGGGTCCGGATAAGGTGAGAGAGGGGACTAAAGATGATTTAGATAAGCTTGCTGATGCGTTGGCCGCCTCGATTCGCTCCGATCTCGGCTTCAAGTGATATGGCGCTGCTTCTTTTGTAGGTCTTGAATACCGATGATATTTGGGATTCAAAATAATTGGCAGACTGGACAGGATTATTGATTCAGACTTAGGAGTTGCAGGACGAAAGGAACGAGGTTCACCTTCATGGCAGCACCCAGAATTATCGTGATTGGCGGAGGATTGGCCGGACTTTCGGCGGTGATCAAAATTGCCGAGGCCGGCGGGACCGTTGATTTGTTTTCGATTGTTCCGGTCAAGCGTTCGCACTCGGTGTGCGCGCAGGGCGGCATCAACGCGGCCAAGAATTTGAAGGGCGAGGGCGACACCACCTGGAAGCACTTCGACGACAGCATCTACGGCGGCGACTTTCTGGCCAACCAGACGCCGGTGAAGCTGATGTGCGAGGCTGCTCCGGCGATTATCGATCTGCTGGATCGCATGGGAGTGCCCTTCAACCGCACGCCCGAGGGCTTGCTCGATTTTCGGCGCTTTGGCGGTACGCTCTACAACCGCACCGCCTTTGCCGGCGCGACGACCGGGCAGCAGTTGCTGTACGCGCTCGACGAGCAGGTCCGCCGCTATGAGTCCGAAGGCAAGGTGAAGAAGTACGAGGGCTGGGAGTTTCTTTCCGCGGTGATCGATTCCAAGGGCGTGGCGCGGGGCATCACGGCGCTCGACCTGCGCACCATGGAACTGCGTTCCTTCGCGTCGAATGTCGTAATTCTGGCAACGGGAGGAATCGGAGCCATCTTCGGCAAGAGCACCAACTCCGTGGTCTGCACCGGCTCAGCGCAGTCGGCGGTCTACCAGCAGGGCGTGTATTACGCCAACGGCGAGTTCATCCAGGTTCACCCCACCTGCATTCCCGGCGAAGACAAGCTGCGGCTGATGAGCGAGTCGGCGCGCGGCGAGGGCGGGCGCGTGTGGGTGCCGCGCACACCGGGCGACAAGCGGCTGGGCAGGCAGATTCCCGAGGCCGAGCGATTTTATTTTCTTGAAGAGTGGTATCCCAAGTACGGCAACCTCGTGCCGCGCGACATTGCCACGCGCGCCATTCACAAGGTGGTCTACGAGAACCATTTGGGCATCGACGGGCAGCCGATGGTCTATCTCGACCTGACGCACATTGACCGCGCCACGCTGGACCGCAAGCTGGGCGGGATTCTGGACATCTACGAGAAGTTCGTGGGCGATGATCCACACGAGGTGCCGATGAAGATCTTCCCCGGCATGCACTACACCATGGGCGGCGTGTGGGTGGACGTCAACCAGATGACCAACATTGCTGGCATCTACGCCATCGGCGAATGCGATTACCAGTACCACGGCGCTAATCGCCTGGGCGCCAACTCGCTACTTAGTTGCATCTACGCCGGGTTCATCTCCGGGCCTCACGCGCTGGATTACGCCAAGAGCGCGGCGGCGCAGGAGGGCGACGGAGGCCATGCCGCCGAGTTGGAGCGCCAGACCGAGCTGAACGCGAAGTTGCTCAAGAACGAGGGCGAAGAGAATCCCTTCAAGCTGTGGCGCGAGCTGGGCGATACCATGACCAAGCACGCCACGGTGATCCGCTATAACCAGGGGCTGAAGCATGCCGACGAAAAGATCGTGGAGTTGATCGACCGCTATAAAAATGTCAACCTGGCCGACCGTAGCCAGTGGGCCAACACCAGCTTTGCCTTCGCCCGGCAGTTGAAGAACATGCTGGAGCTGGCGCGGGTGATTGTGCAGGGAGCGATCCTGCGCGACGAGTCGCGCGGCGCGCACTACAAACCCGACTTTCCGGAGCGCGATGACGAGCGGTTCCTGAAAACCACCAAGGCCAGCTTTACGGATGCGGGTCCGCGCTTCGAGTACGAGGAGGTCGATACGCAATTCATCAAACCGCGCCCGCGCCGTTACGACGCAGCTAATTAAGGAGACTGACGATGGCAACCAAGACCGTGGAATTTGAAATCAAGCGCCAGGCCAGTCCCGACGATCCGGCGGTGTGGGAGCGCTTCGAGCTTGAATGGCGTCCCGGCATGAACGTGACTACGGCAATGATGGACATCGCCGCCAACCCGGTCACCTCGAGCGGCAAGCCGACCACTCCCGTCACTTATGATTCGTGCTGCCTGGAGGAGATCTGCGGCTCGTGCGCCATGCGCATCAACGGACGGGCGCGCATGGCTTGTTCGTCGCTGGTGGATAATCTGGAACAGCCCATCCGCGTGGAACCGCTCTCGAAGTTTCCGCTGGTGCGCGACTTGCAGGTGGACCGGGCAGTTTTATTTGAAAACCTGAAGGCGGTCAAGGCGTGGATTCCCATCGACGGGACATACGATCTGGGCGCAGGCCCGCGCGTCTACCCGCAGCAGCAGGAGATCAACTACCCGCTGTCGAATTGCATCAGCTGCACCTGCTGCATGGAAGTCTGCCCGCAGTTCAACGAGGAGACAGGCTTTGTGGGCGCGGCCACCATCGCCCAGGTGAAGCTCTTCAACAACCACCCCACGGGCAAGGTTCTGAAGGAAGAACGCTTGCGCGCTTTGGCCGGGGACGGCGGAATACAGGAGTGCGGCTTTGCGCAAAACTGCGTGGAGGTCTGCCCCAAGAAATTACCTTTGACCAACACGATCTCCGATGTGAGCCGCGATGTACTCGTGCAGAAGGCCAAGGATTTTCTGCTGAGTTGACGATTCGCTCGAAGGCTAACCTAGCCTCATGATGGACGGCAAAATTGCCCTCATCGTGGGGCCATGACTTTATTGGCTTGAGGAAATTCGCTGCGCAGATAAACCCATAGATAGAAAATGCTCATCGCCATCATGGCGAGCGATGCAGGCCGTATCAGCACAACGGTCAGCATCTTTCCGAAGAACCCCGCCGTGCTCACATGCAGCAGAGTCGAAATACTACTGAGAAGCGCGAGCGTTATATCTCCGGTGAACAACAGCCCCATCGAAGTCGCCAGCAGCGCGGCGCGGGCAATCCGGCCGCCTTTGGCCCACAACAAGGCGCAGGCCGGAACAGCAAGCATCAAGAGCTTGGCATCCCAGGGCCGATGATAGGTCACCAGCATGGTAAGCGGCACGACGCCGGCGAGCGCAATCCATGCCGCGGCCATCGAGGCTCTCGAGCGGAGAGTGCGCACCGCCCACGCGAGCAGAAGCGCGCCGCAGAAGAGATAGCTGGCCGGATTGTAGATGCGCGGATCGTCGCTGAAGACACTGATGGCTGCCTGGAGATCGACGACCATGGAGCTGCTGCGACCGGTGAGGGAATCAGGGCCGGGTTGATTGATACCTCCAGGACCTGAAATGACGGTGAGATTGGCTTGCCAGTCCTCGATCCAATGCGGCGCGACATGCGAAACCCAGAGAAAGGCCGACAGACCAAGGATGGCAGTGATGAAGAGGGATTGCAGGGCGCGTTTGCGATACACTCCGCCCGCCAGCAGAAAGTAAAGCCAGACCAGGCCCGCGTCATGGGGCTTGATGGCGAGGCTGAGCGCCATGCACAGAATGCCGGCGGCCACAAACCGCTCGCGAAGGAAACACCAGACGGCCACTACGCAAAGGCCTACGACAATCCCGGCCGCATTGCCGGCAGTGAAGATCTCCTCGCAGTTAGCAAGCAGGATACAAAGCAGAAAGAGGGAGATACCGGGCGCATATTCCGCGCCAAGATCCCACATCAGAAAGGCGGCAAGGATAAACAGCGCGGCGGTGAGCGCAATCCACAGCAGATGCGCGGACCCCCAGGGCAGCATGGCCAAGGGAGTTACAACAATGAATACGGTGGGCACGTTGACATACAACACCACCGCCTGATGCGCCGGTGGAGTCTCCGACGGAGGTTGTCCGCCTTCTGCCCGATAAACACTCTCCAGCTCACTCACCTTGTAAGGATTGTGGTGTTGGAGCAGACAGCGCGTGCCGTAGTAGACTGCCCTGAAATCCACCCACCCATTGGCGGTCTGCCCTATCGAAGAACCCCACCAAATGGAGATTCCGCCGGCCAGCAGTATCCACGCCAATGCAATGCGCCGCGCCTTTGTCATGGCAGGCCTCTGTGCGCATCGCGCCGCACATACACCCATAGGTAGAAAATGCCAATAGCCAGCAAGATGAGCGGAGCGGGCTGCGTCAGCAAGACTGTCACTATTTGCCCGGACAGCCCCGCCATCGAGACATGCAAATGATCAGCCAGAATCAGCAGTACCGCCGAAAAAATATCTCCTGTCACCACAATCCCCGCGGTATTCAACACAATCGCTATCCAACCAATCAAACCGCCCTCGGCCCACAGCATGGCGCAAGCCGGAACCGTGAGCAGCAAGAGCTTCGCATCATATTGCCGATGATAGACAGGCAGCATGGTGAGAGCCGCGATTGCCGCCAGCGCAAGCCAGGCTCTGGGCGGCGAGAAGCGCGACCTGAGAGTGCGAATCGCCCCGATCAGCAGAAGCGCTCCGCACACCAGATAACTAACCGGATTATAGATGCGCGGATCGTCCCAAAAGACGCTGATGACCGCTTGCAGGTCGATGAGCATATTGGATCTGCGGAAACTGATGGACGAGGGTCCGGGGGCGTTGATCGCGCCGGGGGCCGAAGTCGCCATCAGATTGGAGCTGAGTTCCCCCATCCAGTGCGGCGCAATGGGCGTGACCCAAAGAACGGCCGCCAAAACCAGCATGGCGTTCAAAGCGAGGGTTTGCAGAGCGCGTTTGCGGCAGACTCCGCCCGCCAACAGGAAATAGAGCCAGACCAGCCCCGCGTCATGGGGTTTGATGGCGAGGCTGACCGCCAAACACAATACTCCCGCCGGAACGAACCGCTCCTCAAGAAAGCACCAGACAGCCACAACGCAAAGGCTTACGGCGATTCCGGCCAGATTGCCGCCGGAGAATAGAATTTCGCTGTTGGCAAGCACCATGCAAATCAGCAATAGGGAAATGCCTGGGGCATGGTTTTCCGCAAGCCTCCACATCAGGAAGGCAGCAAGCAGATAAGCTCCGGCCGTGAGAATCATCCACAGTATTTGCGCAGGCCAACACGCCAGAATTGAGAAGGGAGCGACGATGAGCAGCGTGGCCGGCAGATTGGTGCATACAGGTACGGCGCGAAGAAATACCTGCAACTGAAAGGGGCCGGAGGGAAACTCCCCTCCATCTGCCCGGTACACGCGCAGAAATTCGTTTTGCTTGTAAGGATCGCTATGCTGAGTCAGGCATCGCGCGCCATAGTAAACCGCCTTGAAGTCTTGCATCCAACTTGGCGAGGATCGCTGCAGATAGGAACCCCAAACAACGGAAATACCGCAGCACATCAGCAGACTGGCCAGAGCAATCCGCCGCGTTCTCGTCCTTGTCATCCTATGCCTCTCTGCGGAGCGCGCCGCAGGTAAATCCACAGATAGAAAATTCCCATCGCCAACATGATGAGTGATAAGGGCCGCAATACAACGACGGCCAGGAATTGTCCGAAGATGGTAGCAGTATTCTCATGATAATTCCTGGTGAGAATGGCATAAACCGTCAATGGAATATCTCCCGCCGATACAAACCCCGCAATATTCACAAGCAATGCAATCCAGCGGATCGCATTACCTTCAGCCCATAGTATCGTGCAGGCCGGAAGAGTCAGCAGCAGGAGTCTGGCATCGCATGGCCGATGATAGGTGACCAGCATCGTCAGAGGCACGACGGCCGCGAGAGCAAACCAGGCTTTTTCCAGCGAAAAACGCGTTCTATATGTACGAACCGCCCAGAGCAGCAAAGGAGGGCAGCAGACAATATAACTAACCAGGTTATAAAAGCGCGGATTGTCGCGCAAGACGCTCACAACGGCTTGAAGGTCGATAACCGTAGTTCCGTTGATCGAAGTGGGACCCGGGTCATTGACATCACCGCGCGCCGAAGTGGCAACAAAATTCGCGCGCAACTCCGGCACCCAATGGGGCGCGACGTGCGAGACCCAGATCATTGCAGGTATCGCCAGCAAAAGCGTTAGCGCAAAGCTGTGCAGCGCACGCTTGCGATAAACTCCTCCCGACAACAGAAAAAATAGCCACACGAGACCCGTATCGTGGGGCTTGATAGCGAGGCTGATGGCCATGCAAAGAATACCTGCCGGTACATACTGATCCTTGAGAAAGCACCATACGGCCACTACGCAAAGAGCGACAGCGATTCCCGCAGCATTGCCGAAAGCCAGGAGAGATTCGTTGTCGGCAAGAAAAAAACAAATCAGACCAACGGCGATAGCTGGCGCGTAATCTGCTCCGATATCCCACATCAGGAATGCGGCCATAATGAGGCTTACGGATGTAAAAAACACCCACAGAAATTGGGCCTGCCCCCAAGCCAGCATAGCCAGAGGAGCTATGAGAAACAAGCAAGTTGGCAGATTGATGCAAACGGTTACGGCGCGGCGGAAAAAATGCGACCGAACAGGCTCGGACGGGAATTTTCCACCTTCCGCCTGGAAGATGCGCACAAATTCATCTTCATTATAAGGATCACTATGCTGAATCAGGCAGCGCGCGCCATAGTAAACCGCCTTAAAGTCGACCATCCCGAGAGGCGAGGCACGCTCAATAGAAATCGACCATAGAACGGAAATGCCGCCGCTCAACAGGATCAAGACTAGAGCGATAAGCCGCGTCTTTTTCATGCTCATCTTCACTCTCAGAGCTTTCGGCCGCCTGGAACCTGAATCTGGACCGAGAGGGATATGCATGTAATTCTACACAGGCGCAAAAAGCGAGGGAGAGCCGGTATCGGCAAAGGAATTGCCCGGCGACTCTCCCTCACAAGAAAGGAGGTTATCGATGGCGACAGACAGGGAATCAGCAATCGCTCCACGAACGGCTGGCGCTGGTGAGAGATTTTTAATTTGCTGCCTCCACCGGGGGGAGTACGCCTTCAGGATCGTTCCGGCGTACTCACTGACAAAGGCACTGAACCCAGGCACCCTGGTCTTTACGGCAGGTTATATTCCGGCTGCAAATTCCGAGCTGACAGTTACGAATGCGGAGCTGATGGCCCCAGCCAACGTCTGCATGGCGGCGACACAGCCAAGAGCGATCAAAGCAACCACGAGGGCGTATTCGACCAGATCCTGGCCTTCGTCGCGGTTCAACAGACTGCAAAGCAGCAAGTATGACCTTAGAAACATGATGTTCACGGCTCTACTCCCTATAATGCAATTACACTCCATGGCTCACGCGGATTATAATCCATAACCGTGTGAAGACACAAGCCTTAAAAGAACCTGATCGGCTTCCGTGGCACTGATTAGACGGTTCACTAAACGCCAGCCGCGAATTGCGAGCTGACGGTTGAGAACACGGAGCTAATAGCCCCAGCCAAAGTCTGCATGCAGGCAACAGAGCCTAGAGCGATCAGAGAAACGACGAGGGCGTATTCAACCAGATCCTGACCTTCATCGCGGCTCAACAGACTGTTCAGCGGCAAGTACGACCTAAGAAGCATTGTGTTCATAACGTACCCCCCGGTGATGGAGATTGCATCCCATAACCCGCGCGGATTGAATCACATAACCGAGTGGGAACGCAAGACCGGCACAAGCGCCAGGCACGGCTGTCCTGGCGCTGCCCAGATGGTTTATTAGATGCCGGCCGCGAATTCCGAGCTGACAGTTACGAAGGCTGTGCTGATGGCCCCGGCCAAAAGCTTCATGCTGGCGACAGCGCCAAGGGCGATCAAAGCAACCACAAGAGCGTACTCAACCAAGTCCTGACCTTCCTCGCGGCTCATCAGGTTGTCGAGCTTTACATACATCTTGAGTAGCATGGTATTCATTGGGTTTCTCTCCGTTGACTGATTCTCCCAGCGCTAGCCGGGGCGTCTTTAGATATGCAAGTTGAGTGCCATTCGTCTTAGTTTTCAGTTTATTCTTATAAATCAATCACCTACAGAGATCAAAAGTGAAAAACAAGCCCAAAATGGTGTATACAATTGTATACAGGGTGAGCCTGGCAGACCGGCACAGTATACAGAACATGAACGGATAGTAACCGGAGAGGATCAGCATGCCGCTGTCTGCCTTCCGGGAGGGCTGGCCCGGCGAAGAATTAGAATAATTTGAATGGCAGACAAGGCGGAAGCTTCCGCAGTCCAGGTGAAGACCGACCTCGCGGATTTGTCGATTGTCGTGGTCAGCGGGCTGGGCCTGGCGCTGGTGGCACTCTTTCTCTGTGTAATGCCTCTGGTGGGCGACATTGCAGGGGGGCGTGATTTCGTTGTTTTTTGGGCTACCGGCCAGCAACTTGTTCATCATGCCAATCCCTATGACAGCGACGCGATGATGCGGATCGAGCACTCCGCGGGGCTTCCTGCCAAAGACGGCGCCATGTTTATGAGGAATTTGCCCTGGAGCCTACCCCTAGTGCTCCCCCTGGGATTCATCGGCTTGCGGGTGGGAGCTTTTCTGTGGTCCCTGCTGCTGCTGGGGAGCCTGGCGGCTTCGGTGCGGATGCTTAGGCGGATGCACGGCAGCCCCAACAATGCACTGCATTGGCTGGGATACTCATTCGTACCGGCCCTGCTGTGCGTGATCATGGGGCAAACCACCATCTTTGCGCTGCTGGGGTACGTTCTGTTTCTTTCCCTGCACCGCAGGCGCCCCTTTCTGGCCGGAAGCTGCCTCTGGCTGTGCGCTCTGAAGCCTCACCTCTTTCTGACCTTCGGCGTTGTACTGCTGGCGTGGATTCTGGTTTCCCGGAGCTACAGGGTACTAGCCGGGGCGGCGACTGCCCTGGCTGTCAGTAGCGCGGCAGTAGCCTGCATCGACCCCTCAGTGTGGAGCGATTATGGGCGGATGATGCGGACGGCGGAGACCGAGATGATGGTTCGCATTCCGTGCGTGAGCGTGGTGGTGCGCAACTGGATGAGTCCGGGGACGATGTGGCTCACCTACCTGCCGGCCGCCGTGGGCTGCGCCTGGGCGCTAGGCTATTTCTGGAGCCGCCGGCAGAGATGGGACTGGATGAAGGACGGTAGTCTTGTGCTGCTCGTTTCGCTTCTAACCGCTCCCTATTCATGGATTTACGATGATTGCGCAGTGATTCCTGCCCTTTTGCAGGGAGCGTATCAAACCCGCATACGGCCCCTTTTAGTCATTCTCTCGCTGGCCTTCGTCCTTATCGATATCGAACTTATCTGCGGCGTGAAGATTACCTCGACCTTCTATCTTTGGACGGCGCCGGCGTGGCTTGCCTGGTATCTGTGCGCAACCGGATGCAAGCGAATGCAAACGAAGGAATATTGCGGAGACGCGGAGATTGCAGATCCGCCTCAATGAACTGTCATTCCCTATAATTGCAGTGCTGACCCTGGAGAGGATTGAATGGCGCGCATGACAGGCAAAGCCCAAGCACCCGCAGTGAATCCCGGCACACGACGGAAAATTCTTCAAGCTTTGGTCACATTGCCCATCGTAACCGTCTGCGGCCTGGCGTTTGGGTTTACCGCCGGGGTTCTCTTAGTTGCACTGCTGTTGCCAAACGCTCCCTGCACGCGCGATTACATCTTCTATTGGGCCACCGGCCAGCAGCTGGCGCACCACGCCAATCCCTATGATCCGGTTACCACAACGCAGCTTGAGCGCGCCGCGGGACTTCCCGCCAATATGAATCCGGGGGTGATGCGGAACCCGCCCTGGGCGCTGCCGCTGGTCTTTCCGCTGGGTTATCTCAGTTTGCGCGCGGGCTGGGGGCTGTGGGCCTTGCTGCTGTTCGCGTGCCTGGCGATTTCGGTCCACCTGGTCTGGATTCTCTACGGCCGGCCCGGGAACCGCCGCATTTTACTGGGTTACTGCTTTGGGCCGGCGCTGATCTGCCTGGTCTACGGGCAGACCTCGCTCTTCGCGCTGCTGGGGTTAGTCCTGTTCTTGCGTCTGCATCGCGCGCGCCCGTATCTGGCGGGAATTTCACTCTGGCTTTGCACTCTGAAGCCTCACCTTTTTCTGCCATTCGGTATAGTGCTGGTGGTGTGGGTGCTGGCTTCCCGGTGCTACAAGCTTCTGGCCGGCGCGGCGGTTGCCATGGCGGCAAGCTGCGCCATCACATATGCCATCGACCCCCATGCCTGGACCCAGTACCTGCAGTTTGCGCGCTCGTCAGGAATTGAGAGGGAATACATTCCCTGCCTGAGCTACCTGCTGCGCGCCTGGCTCAGCCCGCACTCGATCTGGCTGCAATACCTGCCAGCCGCCGTGGGCTGCGCCTGGTCGCTGGCTTATTACTGGCCTCGACGCCACGCGTGGGATTGGACGACGAACGGCAGCCCGCTGATGCTTGTTTCCATCCTGGTGGCGCCCTACTGCTGGATTTACGACCAGGGCCTGGTTATTCCCGCTCTTTTGCAGGGCGCATTCCTTACCCGGTACCGCAACCTCTTGATCGCTCTTGCATTTCTGAGCGCCCTGGTCGAAATTGCGCTCTTCCGCAGCCTTTCGCACCCTACGGCCATGGCTCTTTGGACATATTGGACTGCGCCCGCGTGGCTGACGTGGTATCTCATTGCGCGTGCTCCCTCCACGAGTTGGACCAAGACCTAGAGCGGCGCTTCAATCTGTTTGGCCTGGCCAAGGCACATCCAGAAATTCCAGTGTGTCGCCAGGCTGTGTCTGCGTCTCGCGGATTGTACCGGGGGGAAGCTCGATTACCGAGTGCGCCCAGAGACAACCTGACAGCCGCCACGGAGGCACAGCGCTCACCAGCTTGCGGATTCGACGCTTGCGGTCCAGATAGACGAGATCGATGGGGAATTGCATGCAGAAGGTATGCACAGCCTGACAAGGGCGGATCCACATGCCCTCTCCCGGCGCGAGGCCTTCACGCCCCAGCAGGCCCTTGTTGCGCCTGGCGGCGCTATCGGCAACTTCCATGCAGGTGGCAAGCACGGTATTGCGCGTCAGGTTGGAGACGCACAGACGGGTATCCAAGCGTGCCTTGTGGCGTGAAGAGAGGAGTTTGCGCAGCCCCAAAAATGGATTCATCCGGTACCCTTAGATTCTTTTGCTTTCCAGGCACCGCGCTCTATGCAACCCTTCTCAAAGTTACCGGCTGCACGGAGGGCAGCCGGAGACTTCATTGAGTTGCAGGCGCGGCTGCAGGCGCAGCGCTGGCGCTCGTCGACGCAGTGCCAAAGCCTGTTCCGCCTTCAACCACCAGCGGCGGCGCCGGCCTCATGCTTTCGATCAATTTCTCCACAGGCATGGTGGGCGGCGCGGGGGCTGTGGTATTGGCCGCAGTCTTGGCGTCCGGAGTATGCATGGGAATATTGGAATTGGCCGGGAGGAACTTGGCTGGGAACTTCAGTTCAGGCAGCGGCCCTCCGGCCGGGATGGGAGCCACAATCTCCGGAGTCACAATCACAATCAGCTCGGTGTTCGCCTTGGTCTTCGTCATGGCCTGGAAGAACTTGCCGAGAACGGGAATGTCTCCCAGAAAGGGTATCTTCTGGAAGGTATCTGACTCGGTATTGTCCAGCAGGCCGCCGATGACAAAGCTTTGTCCGTCGGCCAACTCGATCTCTGTTTTTACTTTCCTGGTGGTAATGGCGGGAACTTCAAATCCGGAGATTTCGACGGAATCGGCAAAGTCGAGCGAGCTTACTTCCGGAGCCACCTGAAGGCGGATGGTTCCGCGGGGAGTGATGGTGGGGATGAAGTTCAGGCGAACTCCATACTCCTTGAACTCGATGGTAACCGCCGCACCCGCGCCGCCCGAGCCGCCCTGAACCATGGGATAAGGATATTCACCGCCGGCCAGGAAGCTGGCCTGCTTGCCGTTGGCCGCCAGCAGGTTGGGCTCGGCCAGAACCTGTCCCCCGACAGTGGACTGGAGGGCCTGAATCGTTGCGCCGATATTCAAACCGGGGTAGAAGACGGAGAGATTCGTCGGATTCGTTCCTCCAGACACCGTGGCGGGAGTGCTGCCATTAGGATTTGTCGTCGTTAACGAACCGGTAGAAATACCACCGATTGTGTTTCCAAAACCGCTACTGAAAATATTGATGCCGAGCTGCTGCGACTTGGTGCGGTCAACGCTGATAAAGCGCACCTTGAGGAGAATCTGCGGGTCGGAGGCCGGCACGTAGACGTTAAGCAAGTTGACGACTTTACCGCCGATAGAGGCGATCTTTACCGCGCGATCGGAACCGTTGAGATCCTTAACCGTGCCGCGCAGGAAGATAGCGCCGTTCTCGGAGCTGACCTTGATGGAATCGCCGGGAAGCTCCGTTCTGAGCTCGCGGCGGATGGCGTCCAGGTTGTCGTGCAAAATGGAGACGCCGGGGCGCACCGTGACGTTGAAGAACTGACGCCCGCCGCTGGTGTCCCAGATAATAAGATTGGTTTCGCCAAGGGCTTTGCCCTCCACCATGACCTCGGTAGGACTTGTCGCATGGACTTCGGCGATTTCGCCCTGACCGATGACCACCCGCGCGATGGGCAGCCTGCAGTCGACCAGCACGGTCTTGCCCACGGCGACGGAGAGTTCATTGGCCGAGTCCTGAGAGGAGCCGGCGGAGAGTTGATCAGGAGGCGGCGCGGCTTGAGCCTGCAAGCGCGGCCCGGCGCAGAGGGCAAGAAGCAATACGCCGCAATATACGATGGTGATGCAGGTCTTCGTTCTCACTTGCGCCCCCCGGGAGAAGCAAATTTTTCTTCAGTCACTTTAGAACCGTTGTACACCTCGACGGTGAGATACCTGGACGGAGCCTTTTTGGCGCGCCGCGTCTTATCCAGCGCCACAGGTTCGCCCGAAAAGAGGTTGCCCGTGGCCGTGCCGGGAACCGTGGTAATTTTCGTATCCAGCGGATTGCGCAGCACCAGCTGGATTTTCGCCTGCTCGCTAGCCAGGCTGAGACTCTCGGCCTGTTCCGGAGTAACCAGCAGGTTGACCACCTGCACTGTCTTCGCTTTACCTTCAGCTTCTTTTTGATATTCGGTTCCCGCGGACAGGACCTGAATGTTTTGCAGGAGCGTACGCGACACCCTGCCTTGCGCGGCGTTTTGCTGGCCGGGAGGAGTGCCGGAGATAAGAACGTCTACGCGCATTCCGGGGGTAACGAACCCCGACACGTTCACCACCTCATCGACCCTGACCGCACAGGCTCTCATGCCCGGGGGGATAGTGGCTGCCAGCCCGCCGCCCGAACCAACCGCAGCCAGGCGATTCTCGATAATCGGCTCACCCTCATACAGATCCGACAGGACGCCTCTTCCGGCCAGACTCTTTTTGTCTTTCAGGAGAATGGCGCCTTTGGGCGGCGATCCCGCGATCTCTATGGTCGTCAGATTGTCATCGTTGAGAATGCTTCCAAGTTTGATGTTTGACTTAGCCGCAATCACGAGCGTAGTGGCAGGCTGCTTGGTAGTCGTTGTCGACTGGTTCTGAACCAGGTGAACGACGACTAAAGTGCACACGGTGGCAATGAGAAAAGCCACGAATAGGATCACGAGTACTCTTCGGTTCATCTGGAGGCCTGTTTTGAACTGGCTGACCGGCCAGCTACACCTTTCTGTCACCTGCTGCAATTGCCGCCCAGAAATGGACGTACAGCTCGCCAAACACGTTTACCGCCTGTATAGTGTATCCCTTTCATGCCACATGGGAACGCGCGGAGCATGCATGCTGTCAAGGGAGGTATCAAGAGAGTTATAGGTCAAAGACTATGAATAGGCGATTCTGTAAGAGATTATAATTAGACACTTGAAGGGGAGCGGCAGGCCTTCTTACCGTGCTCTACCAGGCAGAGAATGACTGCAACGCGGCCCCTCCAGTGCAGGATGGGCCAAGCAGCGCCAGGGAGGAAATTCATCCGGTCATGAGGTCTTCCCTATGATTACGCTTTTCTCGGAGCGACCGGAGCAGAATCAGCGGCCCTACACCTTTCTTGTTTCGATACTGGTGCATTGTGGCGCGGCTGGACTGGTGTCTTTGGGAATTCTGACCGCGCCCAAGGTCAAGAGCCCGTCACTGACACAACGATACGTGGTGCGGCACCTGAATCTGCACACGATAGAGCCTGAGGTGGAGAGGGCCGCCCGTAAAGCGATTGAGCAATCCTGCCCACAGATTCAGCGCAAGCTTCCGCCGCCCAGGTTGAGCGCCGCGGCACGACCACCCGCGATGCGGCCGATGGTTCAAGCTCCGCCGGGACCCCAGACGCTTCTCCAGCCGGATATTCCCAAGCCTGTGACGCTCACCGAGGAGATTCCGGTGCCGGCAGTCATTCTCTGGAACGGGCAGAAGACTCCCGCCAAGACGCTGGTTGCGCCTCAGCCGGAGAAGCCGGCGGTGGCCGACGTACCACCATTGATCGAGATGCCCAACCAGGAATTGAACGTGGCGGACATTGCCCTGCCAGCCACAGAACTGGCTACCAAGCCCCAGCCGATTCTCGCCAGCACCACATCGCCGGTCGTAGCTCCAGGGCCGGAACCGACGCCGCCGGCCCCGCTCACAACCACGGAAGGAGCCGAGCAGCCAACACCCACCGCGCTGATGTCGGCTTCCGATCTTCAGATGAAGCGTGGAGACGTGACGCTGCCGCCGGTAAACGAGTCGGCTGCGTCAAACTCCACCGGGGCGCTAGGGGCGGGGCAGAGCAAGAATTCCGCGGGGGAAGGACAAGCCAGCCCGGCTGCGGCAGAACAGAGCACACCCAATGCCGGGGAAACGCCTGCCGCCGCGGCCGCGCTTGGAGTAGAAACTGCTACCGGACAATCTGGTCCCTCAACAACTGGCTCTGGAAATGGCAACCAGCATTCGGTGACTCACATCTCGTTGCCCCATGACGGCCAGTTCGGCGCCGTGGTGGTGGGTTCCTCGCTGGAAGAAAAATATCCGGAGACAGCCCCTCTGTGGAGCGACAGGATGTCGTACACCGTCTATCTGCACGTGGGCCTTTCCAGAAGCTGGATTCTCCAGTATTCTCTTTCGCGGGCCGATAACGCGGCCTCCGCGGGCAACATCACGCACATCGAGGCGCCCTGGCCGTATAACATCGTGCGGCCCAACATCGAGCCGGGCGCAATCGATGCCGATGCCCTCATGGTGCATGGGTTTGTGAACCAGGCTGGGCGCTTCGAGGCGCTGTCCATTCTCTTTCCGCCCCAGTTTGAGCAGGCGCAGTTTGTGCTGGACTCACTCTCCCAGTGGCAGTTCCGTCCGGCGGCGCAAAACGGGCAAAATGTGCAGGTGGAAGTGCTGCTGATTATTCCGGATGAGGCGCAATAAGGCCATCATCCCGGCGGGTCCGATGAACGGACCGGCCGGGATGCGAACCTATTCTTCTCTTCAGGCGGCTAGATACTGTTGTTGGGGATCAAACGCGCCGCGGTTAGGGAGCCATAGATATCCTGGAAGATATCGTTCAAGCTCGTTAGCGACGTATGTGTGGGACTCGTGCAATTCGTGTTCACTCCGTCGATTCCACTAGTTCCGGTTCCTATTTCCTGGTTGGCGTCGGAGTAAAAATACGCCATATCAGAGGCCATATTCTTGATCGTGTTGCACGGCACGACATCGGTAATCGAAGTCATGGGGACGTTAAGATTACCGCTAACAATGAGTGGACTGCCACTCGATACGAGTGGACTGCCACTCGTTTGATCGATTTCCGATCCTTCGCCAGTATTTGTTGACCCGCCAGATCCTTGTTTAACCGTGGAAGTGAACTTACCAACCCCATTCGAGTAATAGAGGCATCCGCCATTCTCCGCGCCGTAGGCAACCGTGTATACCCTGGTTCCGAACGAAGCGGCTAAATGTGCTGCCGTAATTGCTTGCTGGCAAGCATCAATGCCGGATGGGTATAAGCCGGTTGGGATCGTCAAATTCGAATTCAATTTGGTCGACCCGCTCACGTTCATGCCATTCGACGTAACCGCCGTGCCATCTGGATAGTAATCTTGCGCAAGAGCATTCGCCTGACCATCGCTGAGGAAGACGATCGCGGTCCGCGTGGGCAGGTTATTCACGACCGGATACGCTGCCTGTTCGGCCATGAGCGCCGTCTCTGCCGCATAGATTGCCTGTGCAAAGGAGGTAACTCCAGAATGGGGGACGCTCGGTTGTTGCAAGCAAGGATTGACTTTATCGGCATTACGCCCGATCGCCTTTACAAGAGTGGACGAGGGGTTTAATCCACTGGCGTCGGTGGCCGAGAAAAAGTTGATATAGAAACCATTCGTATCCATGTCGGAGGCGCCGTATGTGGACTGGTAGGTCAAAGTTACCGCGGAAGTGCCAGATCCATACTTGATGGGTGTGTAGGAAGCCGGCGTGACCTCGGGCGCGTACACGTTCGGGTAACCTGGGACCGGGGTGGTTGACCACACGACTTGCGGGGGAACGGGGTTGCTATACAGCTGGTATTTAACGGTGCCAGTATTGCAGTAGTTATACTGGGCATCCGAGATTGAGATATTCGGGAACGACATCAGGCCGAAGCGGATATTCGCGTTTGTGTCGGTGCAGCTCGATGAACCCGGTGGACAGGGGTTTAATTTGCCCAGCATGCCCTGAATGCCATTCAATGCGCATTCCTCCGCCGTATTTGCACCGGTGCAGTTACTGTCTGAATCGCTCATGGACGGCGTGGTGTCCAAAATGATTTCCACAATCCATGGCCTTGCCTCCGCTGGAGTTGCGGTTGCGGTGGCCTTCACCGGCAACGATGGGACTCTGAAGATTTTCATGAAAAACATCGGTACATTGACCGTCTCAGTAACCGTAATGGCGTTGACAAGGTTACCAGAACACGACTGCCCATTGGGCATCACGGCGGTCACGCATCTTAACGTTGCACTGGGAGCATTTGCATTCGGCGCCGTCCCGATTCCCCAACTCGTTTGGTTGGCGCCATTCTCGAAAGTGGAGACGAGGGACGCTGCGGTGCCGGAGCTTATCCCACTCACACCCGCCAAGGCGGCTCCATCGACAACGCTCTGGACCTGGCTTTTCACGAGATATGCGCGGCCTACATCGAGCGTCAGCCCGGATAGCCCCACCATACCTACAAATGAGGCAGTCACCCACATCATTGTCTGCCCATGCTCGTCGAATAGCAACCTGCGAACGAAAGAAAGACTGATCATTTTCATGGAATTCACCTCGAAATTGCTTGGTTAAAGTTCATGCTTAAACTCAGTTGGAGTAAATGAACTGATTTGACGACGCGCTAATCTGACATCCTGAGAAATTGGTTCCGTAAACTCCAATGGGGCAGGGATAGGTGGCAACTAACGTAAAAGTGCCTCCCGCCCCGAAGGCCGCTGCATCGTTGGCACAAGTGTTCCGGGGGTTATTGCTGTTTGAAGTTGCACCCCCTACAGCGCCCGTATACGGGCCGATGGTGGTGGAATTCGTTCCGTTAACCAACGTGTATGTGACGGTGATCTTCGACGGATCGAGAGTCGACGCCGAACCCATCATTTGCGAGAAAACGGCTTGACAGGGATCCGTCAAATTGTTCGTGACATAGCCGGTCGTGTTACCTTCAATCCCCAGATACCGGGCTCCTGCGTTCGCGGCGTTATTCAGCGCCAAGTCGATGCTCATATAAAGCCCGAGCGAAAATACACCCGTTAGAGCCACCAACAGTAACGGCAGCATCAAGGCGAACTCAACCAGGGTTTGCCCCTCGCCCGGGGAGAATAAAATTGCGCGAGGCCGGCCAGCGACAGGCACTGCTTTCGCGCCCGCACTGCCCAACATCGTGGCACGGAACAAACCGTGCACGAATGCCAAAGCCTGACCGCGCAAATTGCTTAACCGTCTCATCGCTTACCTCCTTCTATCATGATGTCCGTCCTATCTATGTTTTCCTTCCAAAACAATGGTTCTGCGGTTAACGTTCATGCTTAAACTCAGTTGGTGTAAATGAACTGACTTGCCATTGCCTCAATCGGACATCCTGGGAGAGAGATTGAGTACAATCCGACATTGCAGGGATAGGTGGCAATTAACGTAACATTGCCACCCGCCGTGAAGGCCGCTGAAGAGCTGCTGCAAGTGTTCGCGGCCGAGCCAGTAAGTGGTGGGCCGATTGCGCTGCCATTCAACACATAGGTAACGGTAATATTCGCCGGATTGAGACCCGGCGCCGCAGCAGTCATTTGCGAGAAAGCGTAACTACAAGGATCCGCCATGGGAGCGACACCGTTCGAGTAAGAGGAAGCATTGCTCATGTTAGTGCCGGACACAACACCTGCATCGGCCAGAGACTTCGCTCCTGTGCCCACCGCGGTATTCAGCAACACATCGTTGTACATGTAAAACCCGGCCGCAAAGATGCTCAAAAAAATCATCAGAAGGATGGGCAGCACTAAGGCGGACTCAATCACGTATTGCCCCTCGCTGCGGGAGCGTAGGAAAGCGAATAGCCGGCCGCCAACAGACCGGGTTTTAGCATCCGCTCTGCTTGAAGCCGTGGCACGGCAAAAAGCGTGCCGGAGCGCCAAAGCCTGCCCGTACAGATTGATTCGAACTGCCATGGTATTCCTCCAAACATTATCGTGCAAAAACGGCCCAGCCACACAAACAAAATTTATAGTACCCGGTACTAAGGTTACTAGAGTTACCTATAGTACGTGACTATTGGCACCTATCTACCGCCATTTCTGAGCTGCTCCAGAAACTGCTCGAGTTCTCTCATGGTGGCCCCATTTACCAATGGGTTCAGCCCGTTGTACGCCATCTGATCATCTTGAAGAACAAACTGCAGGCCTACGCCGTCGTTGCCCCAGCGGACTGCCCTGGAATGCACGGCGATGGAACGCTCAACGCTTTCCTCCATGCCGCCATCCGCCTGCAGCGTCATCAGGATCAGAGTTCCCGGGTACCAACGCTCTTCCGTTATCAGGTACAACCCTGATGGGCTGATGTCCTTGATTTGGTGCGCTTTGGGAGCGCCGCCGGTCCAGTAATAGGCAGCCAGGCCGGACAGAACCTCTCGCGGGGCATTGCGCAGATCGGGAGCAGTTTTTGGATCTGGAAACCACAAGCGCTTCCACAAGGACTTCGACGGCTTGACGTACTGAATCCCCGGCTCGATAATTTCAATCTCGTACTGATTCCCGGCTATGTCACGCCCCTTGCCAGAGTCTTTCTGCAGCTCCGCCACGCCTGGACCGTCACTCCATAGCGGTTTTCCGCGCAAGAGCACACCGCTTTGCACGCTGCCGGCAACTCCGCTGGCGCTGGAATAACGCTCCAGCAGTCCCTGCATCTCCTCCGCCAGGCAGAGCGCCAGTTGATCGCCCGCCTGGGTCTGCGACGAATAGATCGAGTGAATGGGCAGCGCCAAAACGCTTGACGCCCGCGGGCTTGAAGGAGAAACACGAAAAGTGGGAAATGACTCCACCACCTCAATGACCCGGCAATTATCGTCCAGGTAAATCAGATCGAGCGGAGCGCGCATATCCGTCTCAGGCATTCCCCGGAAGGGGTTTATCCATAAGCCTTCACCGGATTTAAGGGACAACTTTCGTAGAAGTCTCTTAAGTACAGCCGACGCCATATCGGCGGCGCTGACCTCCAGTCCGAGAAAGCATTCGCGAGTCTGGTTGTATGCGCAAAGTCTTCGTAATTCCATCAAACCTCCGGTCCTTGGTGAGGACCCGGAAACGGGCGCAATCTCAAAGTTCTATCCGTTGACTCAACCCCCTATGTCAGAACCGCACATGCAAGTCCTATCTTCGCGTTAGCAGCAACCGCGTTGTCTGTTTTGCCCAGGGCAGAGGAATACACCTTGCTCTCCGCCGGAGAGCGAGCATGGACGCACCAACCTGTACACGCTGCCGGGTACATTGCGGAGACGCTCATGGCCTCAATGGCAATGCTCCCGGCAAGCGAGATGGCCGGGGCAGCCAGCGAAACCTGCGCGCCAGCGCGGCCCTGCTGCCCCCCGTTAAACTTGCGCTACTTGACCCGTGTGCGGCGGCGCTGGATCAGAACGATCAGGATAACAACAACCAGTACACCAGCGACTATCTGGATAATCATGGTACTGTCCATCGCAACTCCTTTTTCTTTCAGCAAAATGCTGGTTAAGCTCTCCGGCTTGAGCAATTACGAGCGACACCGGACACCAAAATGGTAAAACCTCCGGTCCGCAAATCTGCGGACCGGCCAGCAAAGAGCGCCTTGACGGCGCCGCAAACAACACACTACGCTACTTGACCCGCGTGCGGCGACGCTGGATCAAAACGATCAAGATAACAACAACCAGTACTCCGGCAACTATCCGGATAATCAAGGTGCTGTCCATATCGATTCCTCCTTTCCTTAATGACTTAAACTCCCAAATGAACCCATGATGGAAATGAACGCCGGCCCCAGAGTGACCACGAATAGCGAAGGGAAGATGAACAGCACAAGCGGAAATAGCAGCTTGATGGTAGTCTTTGCCGCCGCCTCTTCTACGGCTTGCACGCGCTGTGATCTGAGCGTATCGCTGTGAACGCGCAAGGTCTTGGCAATGCTGGTTCCAAACTGATCAGCCTGCACCAGCATGGAAACCAGATTGCGCACACAATCGACACTGGTTCGATCCGCCAGATGCTTCCAGGCATCTCCCCGAGCTCGACCAGCGCGCTGCTCGAGCACAACAATGCCTAGTTCATCGCATAATTCCGGCTGCGCGGCTTTCAGTTCCATTGCGGTGCGCGCCGTCCCCTGGTCCAGGCTCAGTCCTGCCTCGATGCAGATTACCAGTAAATCAAGCACATCCGGAAGCCCTCGGCGAATAGCGCTTTGACGTTGTTTAATTCGCCTTCCCAGCCAGAAATCAGGAATTAAAAAACCCAAGCCAAGAGCCAAAATGTATAAGAAAATACCGCCATACTGCCCAAGCCCGCTAACCAGGACAAGGAAGCATAGCAGGAGAGGAACCAATACTTTCGAGCCGTAGAAGATTTTGTCCGCTGCTTCGTCGCGGAAACCGGCGCGCTGCAGTCTCTGCCGAGCAATGGATACCTCGGCCTGGCTTCTTGGCAGGACGTTCTCGAAGTGGCCGACGACGCCGCCGATTGACACGCCTGTTTGCTGGATGGTGCTCAACAGGGATTTCGGCTGTTTAGGATGCGGGTTGATCGCCTCGGAGATGCGCTGAATCATTTCTTCGCGATAGAACAGGAGCAGCCCACCGCTCACGATCATCGCAAAAATGACGGAAAATGTAATAATCGCAAATCCCATAAATCCCTTCAAACGTCCATGTTGACAATTTTGCGAATGATAAGGCCGCCAATCACGATCATGGCGCCAGATATGTAGAGCATCTTGACGCCGAGTGGATTGGTCCACAAGAGGCTCATCATCTCCGGGTTAAGAACATACATGGCAATTCCCAACACTACCGGCAGCAGGGTAAGCACCCAGCCGGTCATGCGCCCCTGAGCCGTGTGCACCCCGACCTGCCGCTTGAGGCGAAAACGTTCCCGGATCACATGAGAGGTTTTGTCGAGGACCTCGGCTAGATTTCCCCCGCTCTCCTTCTGGATCATAATCGCGGTTGCGAAGATGCGAAGGTCCTGCAGGGGAACGCGCGTGATCAGGTTGTCCAGCGCCATCTTCAGTTCCAGGCCATAATTCTGTTCCTCGAAACAAACCTTGAATTCGCTACCGATGGGGTCGGCGCACTCTCGAGACACCAAGCCGAGCACGGCGATCAGACTGTGCCCGGCGCGCAGACCGCTCACCATCAATTCCAGCGCTTCCGGCATCCCCTGCTGAAACAGGTCAAGGCGCTTGTTGCGTTTATGGATCACCCAGGCAAAAGGCGCGGCGCCCATCAGCAATCCGACCGGCAGAGCTATGAGGATGGATTCGAAGCGCAGGTAAACCACATATGCCGGGAGCACAAAGCAGAATACACATGCGACCATCAGCCTCCCTGTGCTCCAGTTGAGATTAGCCTGAGAGAGCAGGATCTGGAGGCGCGGCGCCAGATCGTTCTGAAGCAGCTTGCGATTGATCCAGGGGATGCCGCTTAGCTCTTCGTTTTTGCGAAGATTGACGAGGTTTTCGCGAGCTTCTTGAGTACCTTCCGTAGACAGAGCCGAGTCGAGCGTGGCGTGAACCTGCTTGGCCTGCTGAGAGGCCCCGGATGTGATGGCCAAAAACAGCAGGGCAACGACTGCGAAAGCGCCTATGAAGACCACGCCGAGAATCAAACTCATGCCTATCTCCCTCCCTTCCGCTCAATTGACCTGCGTTTCGCGCTCGAACAGAACCGGCGGTAAAACGATACCCGAGATGCGAAGCCGTTCGAGGAACCGGGGGCGTATGTGGGTAGGCTGAAACACGCCCACAACCTTGCCATCGGGCCCGATTCCTTTCTTGTTGAAAGTAAAAATCTCCTGCATGCTGATTACGTTTTCTTCCATGCCGGCGATCTCTGAGACGCTGGATATTTTGCGCGTGCCATCGCTCATACGCGTGACCTGAACAACAATGGTGATGGCCGATGCAATCTGCTGGCGAACGGATTTTTCCGGCATATTCATATTACCCATGGCGACCATCGATTCAAGCCTGGCGATGGCGTCGCGGGGAGTGTTGGCGTGAATCGTAGCCATCGAACCTTCGTGCCCGGTATTCATGGCCTGAAGCATATCGAAGGCTTCTTCTCCACGCACCTCGCCGATAATGATGCGGTCGGGGCGCATACGGAGGCAGTTGATCAACAGTTGCCGCTGGCGAATCGCTCCCTGTCCTTCGATGTTGGGCGGACGGGTTTCGAGTCGCACGATGTTTTCCTGCGCCAGGCGAAGTTCGGCCGCGTCTTCGATGGTGACGACGCGTTCGTTGCGTGGAATGTACTGCGACAGAATGTTCAGAAGAGTGGTCTTGCCGGTGCCGGTGCCGCCGGAGATAAGGATGCTGATCCGGGCTTTAACCGCGGAGGAAAGCACCTCCATCATTTCCGGGGAGACGCTTTTCAACTGGACTAGCTGGTTGGCTGCCAGGGGGCCTGTCCCGAAGCGGCGGATAGACAAAGATGGTCCGTCCAGCGCCAGAGGTGGAATGATGGCATTCACGCGAGAGCCGTCGGGTAATCGGGCGTCGACCATGGGAGAGGACTCATCCACTCTGCGGCCCACGCGCGACACGATGCGGTCGATAATCTGGAGCAGGTGGCGGTCGTCTCGAAAGGTCGTATCGACCCTCTGCAGAAGCCCGTTTTTCTCGACAAAAACATGATCCTTGTCGTTGACCA
>Ga0326727_10003900_pt1 | contig 46371 bp, 35 predicted proteins | sample MB2enrmetagenome_FD_207643 | JGI IMG/M metagenome (GOLD analysis project Ga0326727, IMG submission 207643) | Lab enriched peat soil microbial communities from McLean, Ithaca, NY, United States - MB29MY | ecosystem: Environmental > Terrestrial > Soil > Wetlands > Peat | place: USA: New York... | reverse complement strand
CTCCCTCTCACAAGAGAACCCACTGACTGGAAAGCCGGATGCGGGAGAACCGCCTGTCCGGTTTGGAGGGAGGGGGGGCGGTCATCCGCTCTCCCTACCCCTATCCCGCCTCCACTGAGGCATTACGAAACGGCTGCGAATCACCTTGACACCCGCTGCCGGATTTGTTAAGTGTCCGCTCATGGCACAGAAAATCTCACGACGTGGCTTCGTTAAATCGTCCCTCATTGCTACTGCGGCAGTCCCGCTCGGTCTGCGCGGTCAAACCAGCTCCACTCCCGCAACCCCCGCTGCGAGCGGCGCACGGGCTGCTAGCGCCGGGGAGCCGATGCCGATGGGCAAGATTGGGGACCAGGAATTCAGCCGCCTGTTCCTGGGCGGCAACCTCATCGGCGGCTGGTCGCACTCGCGCGACCTCGATTACGTCTCCGCCCTCATGCGGCATTACAATACCGACGCCAAAATCCGGGAGACACTCGAAGTGGCCGAGGCCCACGGCATCACGGCCATCAACACCTGGGTGATGCAGGAGAACTCGCACCTCTTCAACCACTGGAAAGCCGGCGGCAAAATGAAATGGTTTGCCCAGGTCCGCCTGGACGCCGGGGGCGGGTATTCCCAAATTCAAAAAGCGATTGATGAAGGCGCCGCGGGCATCCACCTCACGGGCGACGCGGCCGAGTCCCTGCTTAAGGAAGGCAACTTTGACAAGGTCGGGGAAACCGTTCAGTTAATCAAATCCAGGAAACGCCTCGCCGGCGTGGGCGCGCACGACTTGCGCGTGATCGTTGAGTGCGAGAAGGTTAAAATGGACGTGGACTTTTACCAGAAGACCTTCCACTCGCACGACTACTTCACCGCGCCGCGCCCGGAGGACAAAGACCCGCTGGGCGCCCATGATAACTCGTGGTGCAGTGATCCCCAGGCCGTCATTGACTTCATGGCCACCGTGAAGAAACCCTGGATTGCCTTTAAGATTCTGGCGGCCGGGGCCGTCCCTCCCCGCGCCGCGTTCCCTTATGCCTTCAACAATGGGGCCGACTTCATTCTGGTCGGCATGTTCGACTGGCAGATCGAAGAGGATGCCAAGCTCGCCCGTCGGGTCGTCTCCGTCGTCGCCAGCCGCGGCTCGAAGCGCACCCGCCCGTGGTTCGCCTAACTCGGTGCCCGGGCAGAGCGACCTTGGCTGGGACGCATTGGATCCTTGACATTGCCCGTCGGAACGGAAGGAAACCATCTCATGGCACGGCAAATCTCGCGGCGCGGCTTCGTGAAATCATCCCTCATCGCGTCGGCGGCGGCCCCGCTGGGTCTGAGCGGTCAGACTGATTCGACTGCCCAGACACCTGCTCCAACCGGCGCTCCGGCTGCCGCGGTACGCGAGCCGCTGCCGACGGGCAAGATTCGAGACCAGGAATTCAGCCGTCTCATCATGGGCGGCAACCTCATCGGCGGCTACTCCCACTCGCGCGACCTCGCCTACGTCTCCACCCTCATGCGGCGCTACAATAGCGACGCCAAAATCCGAGAGACTATCGAATTGGCCGAGGCCCACGGCATTACTGCCATCAATACCCACGTGATCCAGGAGAATTCATTCCTCTTCAACCACTGGAAGTGCGGCGGCAAAATGAAATGGTTTGCCCAGATCGCCCCCGACCCCGCCGGCGGTTACTCCCAAATCCAGCGGGCGGTGGATGAGGGCGCCACCGGCATCCACATTAATGGCGACGCCGCCGAGTCCCTTCTCAGCCAGGGCAAATTTGAGAGAGTCGGCGAGACCGTCCAGTTAATCAAGGCCAGCAAACGCCTCGCCGGTGTTGGCGCCCACGACCTGCGTATCATTATCGAGTGCGAGAAAGCCAAACTGGATGTGGACTTTTACCAAAAGACTCTTCATTCGCTTGACTACTACACCGCCCCGCGCCCCGATGAAAAGGACCCCAAGGGCGCTTACGACAACTCCTGGTGCAACAACCCACAGGCGGTGATAGACTTCATGGCGACAATCAAGAAGCCCTGGATCGCCTTCAAGATTCTGGCCGCCGGCGCCATCCAGCCCCGTGCCGCCTTCCCTTACGCCTTCAACAGCGGGGCGGACTTCATTCTGGTCGGTATGTTCGACCGGCAGATCGAAGAGGATGCCAAGCTCGCCCGGCGGGTCTTTACCGTCGTGTCCGGCCCCGGCTCCAAGCGCACCCGCCCGTGGTTCGCCTGAGCCGATTGGTGGCGGTCGTCGAGGTCAACCCCACCGAACTGAACCGCCTCATGGCCGCGCTGCTGGAAGCGGAACTGAACATCAATTACCTCTATTCCTTTATCCCCCATCCCCAGGGCAAATCCATCCTCGCCCTGAGCATGGAGGACAACGACTTGGCCGAACAAGCGCTGCGCCGGCACCAGTTCCGCACATTGAGGCAAACGGATATTTCGCGGTAGGCCGCCTCTCCTCAAGACAGGACCGCAGATGGACGCGGATGAACACAGATTCAGGTGCTCAGACTCCGCTTTGGATTTGGTCCGCTCCGCCGCACCTTCCCGCGAAGGAACACCCAGGTTCAGAGAAGCTGGCTACGGGGGGTTCTTATCTGTGTTAATCTGTGTCCATCTGTGGTGGTTCTGAATTGCTGCGGCTGGGCCGCAGGATATCCTTGTCCAAGCCCGCCGCTTCGGCTTCTCTCTTCCCTCGCGACCGATGAAACCAAAGCGTCTGTGCCCTCTGCTGTTAAGCGCGCTCGGCTTGGGGGCTTTGCTCCTCCCGGCCCGTGGCGCCGACCAGCCGCAGTGGGGCCAGGCCTGGTCACGCAACATGGTCTCGGAAGAGACGGGGCTGCCCGACTCCTTTGATCCCCAGAGCGGCCGGAATATCCAATGGTCCGCTGAACTGGGCACGGAAACCCATGCCACGCCCGTCGTCGCCGGTGGCCGCGTATATATCGGCACCAACAACGGCCACCCGCGCGACCCCGCCCAGCAAGGCGACCTCGGCGTCTTGATGTGCTTCGACGAAATGACCGGCCGCTTCCTCTGGCAACTGGTCTTCCTCAAGCGTGACGAGGACATCTATTTCGACTGGCCCAACAGTGGAATCTGCTCCCCCGTCACGGTCGAGGGTGATCGCTTCTATTTCGTCAACAACCGCGGCGAGGCCCTTTGCCTGGATGTGGGGAACGGTGCGGAGAAATCCGACCCGAACCGGCCGCCCGGCTCCCCCGAACCGCGCGTTGTCTGGCGGTTCGACCTCCCCACTGGGGCCGGGATATGGTCGCATGACGCCGCCCACAGCTCCATTCTGATTCAAGGCGATTACCTCTACCTCAACACCGGCACCGGCGTGGACAACACGCACCGGCGCATCCGCACCCCCGACGCGCCAAGCCTGGTCGTGCTCGACAAGCGCTCCGGCCACCTCTTGGCGCGCGACAATGAGCACATCGCACCCAACATCTTCCACAGCACCTGGTCCGCGCCCTCGCTGGCCACCGTGAAGGGCCATCCCCTGCTCTTCTTCGCCGCCGGCAATGGGATGGTGTATGCGTTCAACCTGCTCCCCAACGGCATGGCGGAGCATTCGAGTGGTGGTGTCATGGGCGACAACCAGTCCACCCAGTACTCCACGACTCCATCACTCCTTGCTCCCACCTCCCTCCGGAAAGTCTGGGAGTTTGACTTCGACCCCGCCGCCCCCAAAACCAACGTCCACCGCTACAACAGCAACCGCCAAGAGGGACCCAGCAACTTCTATGGCATGCCCGTCTGCCTCGACAACCGCCTCTACGTCGCCGGCGGCGGCGACATCTGGTGGGGCAAGAACGAGGCCTGGCTCAAGTGCCTTGACGCCTCCCGCACCGGCGACATCACCACCAACGGCTTGGTCTGGTCCTATCCGCTGCAAAAGCACGTCATGTCCACGCCGGCCGTTTGCCGTGGCCTCGTCTTCATCGCCGACTGCGGGCACACCTTCCATTGCGTGGACGCGGACACCGGCAAGCCCTGTTGGACTTACGAGATTAATGGAGAAGCCTGGGCCTCGCCCCTGGCCGCCGACGGCAAGGTCTATCTCGGCACGCGCAGCGGGACATTTTACATCTTTGCCGCTACCAGAGAGAAAACAGTCCTGAGCACGATAGACCTTGGCCGTCCCGTTAGCTCGACCGCCGTCGCTGCAAATGGAACGTTATACGTGACCACGATGACGCAACTCTACGCCGTGCGGCAGGGGGCACAGCTTCGTCCGCTGTAATCGCCGGCAGGGCATAACGCGCGGATATGGCCACCCTTCGCGCCTGGTGCGAGGCACTCGTGAACCCCGTCCATGACCTTCCTGACCGATACGCCGGATCCCCACGCCCCCCCAACCACAACCCCTTGCCAGATGGGTGTTTCGGGTTCTTCCATTTTTCGCTTGCGCGTTCGCAATTATTGGCGATATTACTCCCCGTTAGAGAGAGGACAAGCGAAGACGGTTGGTCGTTTCGCCATCCGGGGAACGCTTGTCGCACTAACCACAAACCGCTGAAAGATATGAGAAAGACCTTTATTCGACCAATTATTCGGGGCTTGGTGCCGGCGCTGGTAGCCACCGCGCTGTCCAGTTTCGTAGCCCAGGGACATCCTTACGCCTCCGGCATCACCAACAATGGGGGAACCATTAGCTTCATTCTTAATGAGACCGCCGATACGGTGGGCGTTTACTTCCCCGACAACAACTCCACGAACTTCCTGGGCAACAATCTGACCGCAGGCGTGCACAGCTTCACTCTAGGGCCAGGCACCAACAACTACGTGATCACCGTGAAGAAGGTGGGCGCGGGGTCCCCGGTGCAGATCAGTGTGGACACCAACAGTACGGTAATTTTCAATGCCCCGCGCGGCGTGGCGGTCAATGGCAATCCCAAGGATTACCATTTTGGTCTCATTTACACGGCTAATTCCTCGCCTGGAGGCACTGGCGCCGCCTTGAAGAACCGAGGCCTGTACGTCTTCAACGCGGCCACGTCCGACGCGTTCGGCCAAGGCACCACAGCCCTTGCGCCGGTGTTCACGAACGCGTCGTCCAGCAGCCCGTATCGAATTGGAATCGGGCCGGACAACACGGTTTATGTGGGCGATTTCTCGACGGCCGCAGCGACCGTTTGGGGCTTTAACCCGGATTTGACACCTGCCGGCGGTCTTTATACCAATATCCTCGCGCCAATCGGTGAAAACCAAGGTATCGCCGCCGGCACTCACGGAGACATCTCGGGCGCGCCCCGTGTCACGGGTTCCCTCGCGAACAACAACCTGGTCCTGTATACCGCCGATGCCGCGCTCGGGCCGCTATACAACAGCATCCAGCAATACATTATCACCAACGGCCTAACCGATTTTGCACCCTGGGACACCGCGCCCAACCAGTTGGGATGCATCGGTCTTTGCGGCATTGCCGAGTTGAATACGGACCTCGCCATTGCCCCGAACGGCAACCTGTTCGGTTGCATAAACCGCCTTAATTATGCTGCTCCAAACGTCACGGTGTTCGCCCCCGACGGTGTCACAGTGCTCTGGGATTCGGTCAGTGCAGCGGGTGGCACCATCGGCAACGGCCCCGATCTACTGCAAGACGCACGCAGCGTGAGTGTGTCGCCGGATGGCAGTTATCTTGGCGTGATGCACACGGACAACCACCTCTCGATAATGCGCCTCACGAACGGGGTGCCGGACTCTTCAAGCTTATTCACGATTGCCAACCTGAGCAGCACCGGCAACGGGCGCCAGGTAGCATGGGATGCGGCGAATAATATCTACGCGATCAGTTCCGGCCAGGGATTGCTTCGCATCTACTCGCTGGGGCAGACAACGACCGCCATCACGAGCAACGATTCGACGACCGCCAACGGCTCTTTCCAGTTGACTGGTCCGGCCACGACGGTAAGCGTCACTGCCACCACGCCCAATGCTTCCCAGAGTGGACCTACGCCCGGCATTTTCACGATTACTAGAACCAGCGCTAATCCTAACGACCTGACGCAGCCGTTGACCGTCAACTTTGCGATCAGGGGGACCGCGACCAACGGCACTTACACCCTTTCCGGCGCAACGGCGACCAGCGTCACTTTTCTCCCCGGCCAAACCTCGACCAACGTCACTGTCACTCCCGTCAACGACGGCCTGCCGCGGCCAACCACCACGGTCATCTTGACTCTGAAAGGTGGCGGGGCTTACACGACGCTGGCGCCGACGCTCGCTACAATCCTCATTCAGAACATCGGCCCGCAACTGGTTTTCGTCTCCGGAGTGGCCGCACCTTCGATGTATAAGGAGTTCACTAACGATTATGCGTCGTTCATAATCGCGCGTTGGGGCGATACGAATGCCGACAGCTACTCCGTATCCACCTTCGCCTATGGCGGCACCGCGGTTCTCGGCACTGATTTCGTTGGCGCAGGGCCAGTTACCATCAACCCGGGTGATCTGACGGTAACCAACCGCATTTCGCCGCTGGATCCGGTTACAACCTATGTCGGCAACCGTACTGTCGTCGTTAACGCGACCAGCGGCACTGGCTATTCGGCCAACACTAGCAGCAACGCCGCCCTGACGATCATCGACAATGCGGAGCCGCCCGCGGCGGTCTTATGGTCCGACCCGCTGAGCGATCCGAGTGACGCGGTCAACTGGGCCATCACGTTCGGAAACGGCAATGGTGTTCCAGGAGACTACGATGTTGAGTTTGGGTATAACCTGGTGACCGACAACATTGGCTTGCCACCCAACGGCTCCGCCACCGCGCTCAAGGTCACCTGCAACAAGGATGGCAACGGTTCTGGAGCCGGGGTGAATCTGTATCCCAGCAACCACACGTTCAGCGGCAACTACGCCGTGCGGTTTAATATGAACCTGGCGCAGGGCTTGAACGCTGCGCTGGCAACCGAAGGCGCGCTGTTCGGTATCAACCATAGCGGTCGCGAGACCAATTGGTGGTCGGGAGACGCCGCGCTCACAGCCGGACCTTGGTCAAGCGATGGCATCTGGTATTGGGTTTCTTCCGACCCGGGCGGCGCGGGTGCCGGGGACTACCTGGAGGAGACCGGCAATGGCCTGGTATCTACTAACCAGGGTTGGCTTCAACTTGGCTCATCCGCGTTTGCATCCTTCGAGGGGGTGTTCAAGTCTCCGCAGGTGTATAGCGTGTGCCTGAGCGGCACCCTCACTCCGCAAAACGGCCAGCCGGCCAACAATCTGGGCGCCGCGACCACCAATTGGAGCGACGTGGAAATCAAACAGTTCAACAAGGTCGTGACCTTGTCCATCAACAAGTCGCCAATCTTTGTGCTGAACAACACCAACTTCCCCGGCAACCTGTTCACCAATGGGACCCTCATGCTCGGTTACAACGACCCATTCGCGTCCGTGGGCACGGGCGGGGCTGTTTACTTTTCGAACCTGCGGGTTGTGAGCCTAGCGGGGCCGACCATCACCGGCCTCGCGCTGAGCGGCGGCAACGTGCTGATCCGGTTCACCAGCCCGGATGGCGATGACACCACGGCCTCCTTTGCCCTCCAGAGTTCCGCCACGGTCAACGGGACTTACACCGACGTGAGCCCCGCGGCGACCTTCACCCAGCTTGTCAATGGGACCTTCCAAGCCACCACGCCGCAAACCGGCTCGATAGAATTCTACCGCATCCGCCACGAATAACGGCGGTGAAGCGGCGTGGAGGATGTTTTTTAGCCGGGGCAGTTGCTTCGTGGGATTGCCCCGGTTTCCTTCACGGCCAGCGGAATTCGCCGCGTATGGCCATTTGACGCTGGCCTAACGCAGTGTAAAGTGCGGTTAGAAACGTTGGATTTTTGTTTATGTTCCTCCGCACAACTTGTAAGAAGCGATCGGAATCCTGGTGCTGGGCGGTCGGGTTTACTTTGATCGAGCTCCTGGTGGTCATCGCCATCATCGCCATCCTGGCCGCGTTGCTGTTGCCGGCCCTTGCCCGAGCCAAGGCCAAGGCCCAAGCGGTCGGGTGTTTGAGCAATCTGAAGCAAATGCAACTCGGGTGGGCGATGTACTCCAACGATTTCAACGACACGATGGTCCCCAATGCTCCCCTCGGATATCCACCCACGAATAGCTGGTGCAACGCTGTCTATGGAGAGAACTGGACCACCTCACCGGAGAATACCAACCGGCAGACGCTCGAGACCTCGATCCTCGCTCCGTACATGAGCGGGCAGGTCGGCGTTTACAAATGCCCTGCCGATACGATCCCTTCCGAAAATGGCCCGCGGTTGCGGAGTTATTCCATGAACAGCCAGATGGGTGATCTCTACTGTCAAACGCTTACTCTTGGCTACAATCCAGGCTACAAAGCCTACATCAAAGCCAGCGAACTCACCGGCGCCCTCAGTTCAAGCATGGCTTTTGTCTGGTGTGAGGAGAATATGTGTTCTCTGAACGACGGCTATCTGCAGGTCAATTCAAGCCTTGGACTGTGGCCGGACGTACCGGGATCTTATCACAGTCTGACCAGTTGTGGCTTTTCCTTCGCAGACGGCCACGTGGAATTGCACAAATGGCAGACCCCGGCTTTGAGAATCCCCGTCGTTTACGGCAAGGGCTATAACACGGGTGGTGTGCAAGACGTCTATGCCAACCCGGGCGGCATCAACAATGTCGATTACGTTTGGTGGAGATTGCATACGACCGCCCCGCTGTAGCACTGAGGCCCCCATCAAACTGATAAGAAACTGGCTTTCGCGCGGCCACATGTACTCACTGCCGCGCGGACTAGGGAGAGTCGTTCGTCATCGAGATGCGGTGCTGCCCAACAGTAGCTGTAATGCTAACAGCCTCTGATTATTCTTCAGTTTCCGAGGGATTTTGAGCCTCTTTACGCTGGCCGGAGGCTTACAACAGCCCCTGGTAGGTCAGCCACAGCGCGCGGTAGTATTTCATCACACGCACCGGGTCGGCGCTGGGCGGTATCTCGGCGAGGCAGAAGCCCGTAAACTTGATGTCGTTGAGGCGCGTGAGCAGCTTGCGGAACGGGTAGTCCTCCAGGAACAGGTCGCGCATGTGGACGGAGAATATCTTGTCCTTGAGCAGATTGAAGTTGTAGTCCCAACCCTCGCCGTCCAGGTCGGACGGGTTGGAGTTCCAGCAGGCTCCGACGTTGGGATGGTTCGCGGCGTCGAGGATGGTCTTGATCCGCGGGGGAAAGGCCGTGCCGGTGCCGTGGACTTCCAGCCGGATGACCTGGCCGTGGTCGCGGGCGAAGTCGCCTAGTTCATGCAAGGCGTGACCGATTTGGGCCAGCGTCGTTTCCGGCGGGACCTCCTTGGGCAGAGCGTTGGGCCGCACCTTGATTCCGGTGGCCCCGACGTCCTGTGCCAGGACGATGTACTCCCGGGTGGCCTCGATGTCCCGGCGCAGCTTGGCCTGGTCGGGGGTATGGAAATCGAACGTGCTGCCGAGGCCCATCAATTGGACTTTGGAGTCCTGGAACCGCTGCCGGACTTCCTTGCGTTGCTCCGGTGAAAGGTTCACCTCCACCTTGTGGGCATGGCCGGTGCGCAGTTCCACTCCCTCGAACTGCGCCGCCTCGCAGTTCTTGATGATGGTGGGGATATCCCAATCCTCGGCCAGGTTGTAAGTGACGAGGCCCAAATGCATATTCGGTGGCCGGACGATGAAGCTCACCTGCCCGGGAGCCGCGGCTTTGGCTGACAACTCCGCCAGACTCAGGGTGCCCAAGCCCAGCCCCGTTGCCTTGAGAAAATGCCGACGATTGATATTCATGCCTGCGGGTTTTAGCACATCCGGGTTGGCATTCAATGCCCTTTCCAGCAGGAAGCGGGGAGAAAAGCAGAATCCCGGGCGGAGTCTCCGCCCGGGATTGCCGGAAATCTGGGATGACGTCGTCCCGAGGAGCCCTTCGTTAATCAGGGCCCCGTACTCACGAGGCGCAGCTCACCGGGGGCTGCCGGCCGCATTCGCACGCTGAGTTGGAAGACGCTGCTCGCGTTGGTGATGCCGTCGCTGACGGTGATCGTAATATTGGCAACGCCAATCTGATTGGTTGCGGGCGTGACGGTGACCGTGCGGTCGCTGTCGCTGCCGCCAAAGACGATCCCGGCAACGGCCACCAGGTTCGTATTGTCAGAGCTGCCTGAGAGCGTCAGGCTCGACGCCGGGGTCTCCAAGTCGTTTATGGTGAAGGGGATCGCCGGGGTGGACGTGTTCATAGCGATGACGAGGTTGGTAATGCTGGAGATAGTGGGCGGCGAGTCAACCTGGTTTACGGTAACCGTGAAGGAGCGAGTGACGATGTTGTTGCTGAGGCCGCCATCGTTGACCGTGACAGAGATGTTGGCGGTGCCGTAGGCGGAGGCCACCGGGGTGAAAGTCAACGTGCCGGTCGTGTTGGGGCTAGTGTAGGTGACCGTCGGAGTCGGGATGAGTCCCGTGTTGCTCGAAGAGGCGGTGACTGTGAGCGTCTGCACCTCGTTGCTGGCGCCGGAGGTAATGCCGGACAGGTTGACAGTCTGCTGGCCCGCATTCTCGTTGATGTTGAGATTGGCCAGCGAGTTGAGCGTAGGCGGCTGATTGACCGGGTTGACGGTGACCGCGAAGGACTGGGTGACGATGTTGTTGCTGGCGCCGCCATCATTGACGGTGACGGTGATTACGGCCGAACCGTTAGCGTAGGCCACGGGGGTGAACGTGATTGAACCCGTGGTATTGGGGCTGGTGTAGTTGACCGTAGGCGTCGGGATCAGGCTCGGGTTGCTGGAGGACGCGGTGACTGTCAGCGTCTGGACCTCGTTACTGGCGCCGGAGGTGATACCGGAGAGGTTGACGGTCTGGAGACCGGCATTCTCGTTAATGTTGAGATTGGCCAGCGAGTTGAGCGTAGGCGGCTGATTGACCGGGTTCACGGTGACCGTGAACGCGCGGGAGATGATGTTGTTGCTCACCCCGCCATTATTGACGGTGACGGTAACGATGGCCGAGCCGAAACCAAAAGTGACGGGGGCAAAGGTAATCGAACCGGAGGTGTTGGGGCTCGTGTAGTTGACCGTAGGATTCGGAATCAGGCCCGGATTGCTCGACGAGGCGTTAATCACCAGCGGTTGGACCTGGTTGGTTGCGCCGGAGCTAATGCCAGTGAGGCTGACAGTCTGAAGGCCGGCATTCTCATTGATGGTGACATTGGCCAGCGGGTCAAGCGTGGGCGCTTGATTGACCGGGTTGATGATGACGGAGAAGGTGCAAGAGACGACGTTGTTACTCGTGCCACCGTCGTTGACCGTAACCGTGATTATGGCCGAGCCAAACGCGTTGGGCACCGGCGTGAACGTGATCGAGCCGGTAGTATTGGGGCTGGTGTAGTTGACCGTGGGCGTCGGGATGAGACCCGTGTTGCTCGAGGAGGCGGTGACCGTGAGCGTCTGGACCTCGTTGCTGGCGCCAGAGGTAATGCCGGACAAGTTCACAGTCTGCAGGCCGGCATTCTCGTTGATGCTGAGGTTGGCCAGCGAGTTGAGTGTAGGCGGCTGATTGACCGGGTTGACGGTGACCGTGAAGGACTGGGTGACGATGTTGTTGCTGGCGCCACCGTTGTTGACGGTAACGGTGATGGTGGCCGAGCCGTAACTGTAAGTAACAGGAGTGAAGGTGATCGAACCGGTTGTGTTCGGGCTGGTGTAATTGACCGTCGGCGTCGGAATGAGGCCAGTGTTGCTCGACGAGGCGGTGACCACCAGCGTCTGGACTTGGTTGCTCGCCCCGGAGGTGATACCGGAGAGGTTGACGGTCTGAAGGCCAGCGTTTTCGTTGATATTCATATTGGCCAGCGAGTTCAGCGTGGGCGGCTGATTGACCGGGTTGACGGTGACCGTGAAGGACTGGGTGACGACGTTGTTGCTGGCGCCACCGTTGTTGACGGTAACGGTGATGGTGGCCGAGCCGTAACCGTAAGTAACAGGAGTGAAGGTGATCGAACCGGTTGTGTTCGGGCTAGTGTAACTGACCGTGGGCGTCGGAATGAGGCCCGTGTTGCTCGACGAGGCGGTGACCACCAGTGTCTGGACCTGGTTGCTCGCCCCGGAGGTGATACCGGAGAGGTTGACGGTCTGCTGGCCGGCATTCTCGTTGATGTTGACATTGGCCAGCGAGTTAAGCGTGGGCGGCTGGTTGACCGGATTGACGGTAACGGTGAAGGTGCGTGAGACGATGTTGTTGCTGGCGCCGCCGTTGTTGACGGTAACGGTGATCGTGGCCGAGCCGTAACCGTAAGTAACAGGAATAAAGGTGATCGAACCGGTTGTGTTCGGGCTGGTGTAGTTGACGGTGGGCGTCGGGATCAGGCTCGGGTTGCTGGACGAGGCGGTGACCGCCAGCGTCTGGACCTGGTTGCTCGCCCCGGAGGTGATACCGGAGAGGTTGACGGTCTGCAGGCCGGCATTCTCGTTGATGTTGACGTTGGCCAGCGAGTTGAGCGTGGGCGGCTGGTTGACCGGGTTGACGGTGACCGTGAAGGATTGGGTGACGATGTTGTTGCTGGCACCACCGTTGTTGACGGTGACGGTGATGGTGGCCGAGCCGTAACTGTAAGTGACAGGAGTGAAGGTGATCGAACCGGTTGTGTTCGGGCTGGTGTAATTGACTGTGGGCGTCGGAATGAGGCCCGTGTTGCTCGATGAGGCGGTGACCACCAGTGTCTGGACCTGGTTGCTCGCCCCGGAGGTGATACCGGCGAGGTTGACGGTCTGCTGGCCGGCATTCTCGTTGATATTGAGGTTAGCCAGCGAGTTGAGCGTGGGCGGCTGGTTGACCGGGTTGACGGTAACCGTAAAGGTGCGCGAGACGATGTTGTTGCTGGCGCCACCATCATTGACGGTGACGGTGATGGTGGCCGAGCCGTTAGCGGTAGGCACGGGGGTGAACGTGATCGTGCCGGTGGTGTTCGGACTAGCGTAGTTGACCGTCGGAGTCGGGATCAGCCCCGTGTTGCTCGAAGAGGCGGTGACCGTGAGCGTCTGGATTTCGTTGGTTGCGCCGGAGGTGATGCCGGACAGGTTGACGGTCTGCAGGCCGGCACTCTCGTTGATGCTCATATTGGCCAGCGAGTTGAGCGTGGGCGGCTGATTGACCGGGTTGACGGTGACCGTGAAAGAGGAGGAACTCGTATTGTTAGTAGGTTCGCCATTATTGACAGTGACGGTGATCACGGCCGAGCCATTCCCATAGGGGACAGGGGTGAACGTGATCGAGCCGGTGGTGTTCGGGCTGGTGTAGCTGACGGCGGGCGCAGGGATCAGGCTCGGATTGCTGGACGAGGCAGTGACTACCAATGTCTGGACTTGGTTGCTCGAGCCGGAGGTGATGCCGGACAGGTTGACGGTCTGGAGGCCGGCACTCTCGTTGATGGACATATTGGCCAGCGAGTTGAGCGTGGGCGGCCGGCATATCATGGCAGATACTTCGGCGGAGTAATCACTCTCCAGTCCGTTGGTGTCCACCGCGGTGGCGGCGAAATAGTAAGTGATCCCTTCGACCAGGTTGGAGACGGACGCAGTGAGGTTGGTGCCGGCTGCCACGACATTGGTGTACGTGCCGCTCGCCACCCCGTAATAGAGGTTGTAATTGGCGATGACATCGTTGGTAGTCGGGCTTGGGTCCCAGGCCAGCGTAACTGTGCCAGTGGCAAGAGCAGCCAAGGGTGCCAAGGCGAACGATGCGCCGCAGATGAGGGAAACGAGAGCCGCGCGGCTCCTACAAGTAAAGTGCTTCATATACAGCATACTAGGACTCGCCCCACGCATAAACGCTGCCAACCGCCGGGCAAGAAGGGGCATGCCAGCCCCCGGCGGCAGGTGAAGGGCCGCGAGAAATGAAGGGGAACTTATATTCGCATTGGTTAAAACCGTGCGGTTACAGGCCTTTTCGCCTCGAAGCGCAGGGCCAGGCCGAGCCGGAACCGCTTGATAAGCTTTCGACCTTTCTCTGTTGCCTGCCGGCGGTTGCAGGCTTTCCAGACAGGGTGTCCTGAAAGAGAGCAGGGCTGGTTTGGTCATCCCAAAGCCCGTCTGGTTCTCGTGAGGAATCATGGGGCGCATTCTGAGTTCTGCCGGCACTTCTCGCCACTGGGGGTTTCCGCAGGAGCCCAAAGAAACTCCCGGGGTGGACGGGCTCCGCCGTCACTGGGCCATTACGGCGAACACGTTAACGGTTGCCCGGAGGGGCAGACTGTGCCATATTTCGAACGAAGGATTGGATGGCCGGTGCGTAGGCCGGTAAGTGAAGTGCTGGAACCACGAAGGATTATGAAGGCCCAACCTGGTTTGGAACGAGCGCTGTCGTTCATCAGTTGCCAGTTGCAGCCCGCGGGCAAGGGGCAGGTTTCCCGCGACGAGGGCGCGACGCAACGCGCGGTCACGATCTCGCGGCAGACCGGCTCGGGGGCGCACGCCGTGGCGGAGAGGCTGGCGGCGCTCCTGCAAGCCCATACCCCGAAAGAGGCCGCCCCCTGGACGGTCTTTGACCGCAACCTGGTCGAGAAGGTCCTGGTGGACCACGACCTGCCTGAGCGCGTCGGCCGGTTCATGCCGGAAGACCGGATCTCCTCCATATCGGACACGATGGAGGAGCTGTTCGGCCTGCATCCGCCGTCCTGGGTGCTGGTGCGCAAGGTCAGCGAGACGATCCTCCACTTGTTGGAGCTGGGCAACGTGATCGTGATCGGTCGCGGCGCCACTGTCATCTCCGCCAAGCTGGAACATGTCTTTCATGTCCGGCTCACCGGCTCGTTGCAGAAGCGCGTGCAGCATATTCAGGAAGTGGACCATTTGGGCAAAGAGGCGGCACTGCGGCTGATCCGACGGCAAGATCGCGGGCGGCAGCGCTATTTGAAGCGATATTTCAAGACCGACCTGGACGATCCTCTGCTCTACCACCTGGTGATCAACACTGACCTGGTCTCCTACGACGAGGCGGCCCGGATCATCGCTGATGCCGTGTTGAGGCGCTCCTGATCCTGGTCTGGGTTTTCACAGCCCCGAGCCACCCGCACGCCCAGGCGCGCAGCGACCGCCTTGGACGGGGCCAAGGAACCTGGGGAACGCGTGGCGGAAGCCAGGGAGGAGCGCGCTACAGGCCTGGTGCAAGCCTGTTGAACTGGCGTAAGGATGGTGTACCGATCGTGTGCTGATGGTGTACGGATCGTGTACGCATCTTGTACGGATCGTGTACGGATGGTGTACTGACGAAGTATTGAGCCAGGCGCAAGCCACCCAATAGGCACCATCAAGCCACCGTAAAGCCACTCCAGGGCCATCTCAAAGCCAACTGGCCGGGAGGGGATTGGGTGGGGGAAGGGGGACGAACGGCACGGGGTACGGCTCGTGGTTGACGTGGAGGGGTCGTCAGCGCAGACTGGTCGGGTTATGGTTTGCCGTCACGTCATGAGGTTCGGGATCGTTGTTGTGCTCCTGATTGCCGTTTCGTCCGGGCTTTCAGCCGACGTGGGCCCCCCCGCCTCGCCGAAGGCGGGCATTGAAATAACCCGGTTGGAGGATCGGCTGCGGGTGGAGATCAACGGCGAGTTGTTTACGGAATACTTTTTCAAGGATGTGCCGCGCCCATATTGTTACCCGCTCATTGGGCCCGGCAACGTGCCAATGACGCGCGATTGGCCGATGAAAGAAACCCCGGGCGAGGAGCGGGATCATCGGCATCACCGCTCGCTTTGGTTCGCTCATGGCGCAATGAACGGGCAGGATTTCTGGTCGGAGGAGAAGGGGTTCGGCAAGACGGTGCACGAGGAGTTTCTGGAGGTGAAATCGGGGCAGGACATCGGTGTGATCAAATCCCGCAATAAGTGGGTGGCGGCGGACGGCACCGTGGTCTGCACCGACGAGCGGACGTTGCGCATCTACAACCCGGGCCGCACCCCGGAACGGTTGTTCGACTTCGAGATTACGCTCTTCGCCTCGAACGGCGACCTGACGTTCGGCGACACGAAGGAGGGCACGATGGCGGTGCGTCTGGCCGAGACTATGCGACTTACGCGCAGCGCGGGCAAGGGGCACATCGTCAACAGCGCCGGCGGGCGCGATGGCCGGACGTGGGGCAAACGCGCAGACTGGTGCGACTATTACGGGCCGGTCGGAGGCAAGATCGTTGGCGTCGCCATCTTTGATCATCCCCAAAACCCACGCCACCCGACGTGGTGGCACGTGCGCGACTACGGCCTGTTCACGGCCAATCCGTTTGGTAAGCATGACTTCGAGGGCCTCGCGGACAAGCATGCCGGCGACCTCACAGTGCCCGCTGGCCAGAGCGTGACCTTCCGCTATCGTTTTTACCTCCACGAAGGCGACGAGCAACAGGCGAAAGTCGCCGAGAGGTACAAGGAATACGCGAAGTGAACCGTGCCAAAACTGTAACCCAACCCCTGCTCCGCAGAGCCTAAGGAGCAGTTGGACCAACGTATGAATAAACTCAACCGCCGCAGCTTCCTCAAATCATCCCTTCTTACGACTGCCTCGCTGGGCCTGCTTTCGGCCCTGGGCGCCGAGAACAGCCCGCAACGCGAGAAGCGTACCTTCGTGGCCTCGGACACCGCCGGGGCCAATGGCGACGTCCGTTTCGCGGTCGTCGGCTTCAACGGCCGCGGCAGGGATCACATAGCCGAATTGCGCCGGGTCAAGGGTGCCCGCATGGTTGCCCTGTGCGATGTGGACCAGAACATCCTCGACCGGGAAATGAAGCGGTGCCGGGATGCAGGCGAGCAGATCGAGGGTTACACCGACGTGCGGAAGCTGTTGGAGAACAAGGACGTTGACGTGGTCAGCTTCGCCACCCCGAACCACTGGCACTCGCTGGGAGCCATCTGGGCCATGCAGGCGGGCAAGGATGTGTACGTTGAAAAGCCCGTCTCCCATAACGTTTGGGAGGGGCGACGGGTGGTGGAAGTGGCCCGCCAGCTCAACCGCATCGTGCAGGCCGGGACGCAGTCCCGGTCCAGCCGCGGCATTGCCGAGGGCATCCAGTGGGTGCGGGAGGGCCACATCGGCAAGATACTGCGCGCGCGCGGGCTCTGTTACAAGCCGCGTCCCAGCATCGGCAAAGTGGATGGCCCCCAGCCGATTCCTCCCGGCATTGATTACGATCTGTGGTGTGGACCGGCGCCGAAGGAACCGTTGATGCGCAAGCACCTTCACTACGATTGGCACTGGGTCTGGCCCACGGGCAATGGCGACTTGGGCAACCAGGGCATCCACCAAATGGACCTGGCGCGCTGGGCCCTGGGCGAGACCGCTCTCTCGCCCCGCGTGTTAAGCGTCGGCGGACGGCTCGGGTACGTGGATGACGGCACCACGCCCAATACTTTTATTGTGTTCCATGACTATCCGGCCGCGCCGCTTATCTTTGAAGTCCGCGGTCTGCCCTCCAAGGTGGAATCAAAGGAGATGGACAAGTACCACGGCGTGAGCATCGGCGTCGTGGTGGATTGCGAGGGCGGCACGATGGTGATTCCCGACTACAGCAGCGTGCAGATCCTCGACAAAGACGGCACCGAAATCTTGAGGTTCTCGGGCAGCTCCAGCCATTTCGCGAACTTCTTTGACGCGGTGCGCAGCCGCAAACTGGGCGACCTCCACGCGGACATTCTGGAAGGCCACCTGTCCAGCGCGCTATGCCACACCGGCAACATCTCCTATCGGCTGGGCAAGACCCAGTCGCCTGAGGAGATTCGCGAGGCGGTCAAGGGCAACAAGGACCTGGCTGAAGCACTGGGCCGCATGGAAGAGCACCTGGGCGCCAACAACGTAGATCTGACAAAGACGCCGGCTACGCTGGGCGCGGTGCTGAAGATGGACCCGCAAACCGAGCGGTTCGTTGGCAGCCCGGAGGCGGATCAACTGCTGAGGCGCGAATACCGGGAACCATTCGTGGTCCCGGCGAAGGTCTGAGGCTAAAACAGCCCGGGCTGTTTGGCGCTCTCCAGCTTCAACCCTAGTTTCTTGTAGCTTAATTCCGTCGCGACACGCCCCTGCGGAGTGCGCTTGAGGTAGCCTTCCATGATGAGGTAAGGCTCATAGACTTCCTCGAGAGTGTCGGGTTCCTCGCCCACCGCCACGGCCATCGAGCCGAGGCCGACGGGGCCGCCGCCGAACTTCACGATCACGGTTTCAAGGATGCGCTTGTCCATTTCGTCGAGGCCGTTCTCATCTATCTCCAGCATGGCGAGCGCTTTATCGGCCACCTCGGGCGTGATGCGGCCGGCGTGTTTGACCTGGGCGTAGTCGCGGACGCGGCGGAGGAGGTTGTTGGCGATGCGCGGCGTGCCGCGGCTGCGGCGCGCGATCTCCCGGGCGCCCTGGTCCTCAATCTCCACGCTCAGCAGGCGGGCTGAGCGGGTGACGATTTGCTGGAGTTCGTCGGCCTGGTAGTAGTCGAGCCGCTCACGGATGGGGAAGCGGGTGAGCAGGGGCGCGGTGAGCAGGCCGCTACGAGTGGTGGCGCCGATGAGCGTGAAGCGGGGCAGGTTGAGGCGGACACTCCGAGCATTGGGCCCCTGGTCAATGATGATGTCCAGCTTGAAGTCCTCCATCGCAGGGTAGAGATATTCCTCGATGGTCTTCTGGAGCCGGTGGATTTCGTCAATGAACAGGACATCCCCCTCCTCCAGGTTGGTGAGCAGGCCGGCGAGGTCACCCGCCTTTTCGATGGTGGGGCCGCTGGTACTTTTGAGGTTGGCGCCCATGGCCTTGGCGAGGATGTAGGCAAGGGTGGTCTTGCCCAGGCCAGGCGGGCCGCTGAAGAGGATATGGTCAATGGCCTCCTGGCGCTGCTTGGCGGCGGCGACGGTGATTCCGAGGCGCTCCTTAACTTTGAGCTGGCCCGTGAACTCAGAAAACAGGGACGGGCGCAGGGTCATTTCCAACGCGGCATCGGGCTTCGCCAGCACCTCTGCAATCTTGTGGTCAGGCATCGCCTAAAGAATGGGCAAAGAGCACAGGGGTGCAAGGCGGAAAGTCCCCGGGCTGATGCGGGTGACAAGGCGGTTGATAATCGGTGCCGGCGTCCTCGCCCGATGTCACCTTTAACCGTGCCTTTCAGCCTTGAAATACAACAGCACCCGTGGTATCAACAATCAGTCTCCGCAAAGAGTATGTGGTCCGGCTACGAATGAGAACAGGCATCGGCTCCCTCGGTCTGCTCGCCACCGCCTGCGCACTCCTGGTCGTTTCGGCTGCCCTGGGTCAGAACCGAACCATCAGTCTCGAGGTGGACGCCACCGACGCCCCACGCAAGATCCTGCATGCCCGGCTGCAATTTCCGGCCCAGCCCGGCAGGCTTAGGCTGGTCTATCCCAAGTGGCTGCCTGGCGATCATGCGCCCACAGGCCCCGTTACTGATCTTGTCGGATTGAGGATGAGCGCCGCGGGCAAGCCGGTTGCATGGCGGCGTGATTCCGAAGACATGTACGCCTTTGCCGTCGAGGTGCCTGCCGGCGGGGCCGCCCTCGACGTAGCACTCGATTATCTATCGCCCCCGGCAGAGGATGGTTCGGGTTCCGGCGGCTCCGCCACCGCGCAACTGGCGGACATCAGTTGGAGCGATGTGCTGCTCTACCCGAAGGGCCGCAAAGCCAGCGAACTCCAATATGCCGCGACCTTGCGCCTCCCGGAAGGATGGAAGTTCGGCACCGCGCTGGCGCCCATCGAACAATCTGGCGCGACCATTCAATTTGAACCGGTGTCGTTGGAGACGCTGGTGGATTCGCCCGTCATCGCCGGCGCTCACTTCCGCACCGTGGATCTCAGCCCCGGTGGCAAGCCCCCGCACTACCTCCACATCGTGGCCGACAGCGAGTCGGCCCTGGGGTTGACACCCGAGGATAGCCGTCACTTCTCGCGCCTCGTGCCCGAGACGGGCGCCCTGTTCGGTGCGCGGCATTATCGCGCCTACCAATTCCTGCTCACCCTCAGCGATCACGTGGCTCATTTCGGACTCGAACACCATGAGTCGAGCGACAATCGGCAGGCCGAGAATTACCTCACCGATCCCGACGCGCTGAAGCTCGACGCCTCCCTCCTCCCGCACGAGATGACTCACTCCTGGAACGGCAAGTACCGCCGCCCAGCGGGCTTGGCCACCCCCGACTTCCAGCAACCGATGCGGGGAGAACTGCTCTGGGTCTATGAGGGGCTGACGGAGTACTTGGGGGCGGTCCTCGCCGCTCGCTGCGGACTCTGGACCGCCGAGGATTTCCGACAATGGCTGGCCCTCGAAGCCGCTGGGCTGGATCACGAGCCCGGCCGCACCTGGCGCCCGCTGGTGGATACCACCGTCGCGGCTCAACTGCTCTACGACGCCCGTAAAGAAGGCAACGCCTGGCGGCGCGGCGTGGATTTCTACCCGGAGGGCGCTTTGATCTGGCTGGAGGCCGATGTGCTGATTCGCCAACAAAGCCAGGGCCGCCGGTCGCTGGACGACTTCTGCAAGCGGTTCTGCGGCGGCCAGAGCGGCCCGCCACGTGTTGTGCCTTACACCCTGGACGATGTCCTTGCTGCATTGAATGAAGTCGCGCGTTACGACTGGCGGCAGTTCTTCCAGGCGCGCATTTATGTCACGACTCCGCACGCTCCTCTCGGCGGCATCGAAAACGCAGGCTGGCGACTCGCCTTCACCAACACGCCCCCGCCGATGCTCAAGTCGGCCGAAAGCGCCGAGAAGCTTACCGACCTGGGCTTCTCCCTCGGCCTGATAATCAAGGAGGGCGGGCCGGTGCAGGATGTGATCCCCGGTTCCCCGGCCGACCAGGCGGGTGTCGGCGCGGCCATGAAACTGGTGGCCGTCAATGGCCGCCGCTGGACTCCCGAGCTCCTGCGCACCGCCATCAAGGCAGCAGTGACGAACACTCCGCCCATCGAGTTGCTGGTCGAGAACGAGGACTACTTCAAGTCATGCAAGGTGGAGTATCACGGAGGGGAGAAGTACCCGCGGCTGGAACGCGACTCTTCCAGGACGGACCTGCTCAGCGAGATCTTGAAACCCCTCGCCCCGGCGCCGTAGCGCCGTTCTTGGCGCCTCGACGTCCTCGGTCGGCTCGGCGGGCCGATGAACCCGGGTGAAATGAACAAAGCGGAAGACCACGCGTCTAATAAAAAGCCGTACCGCCAGCGTGGGCTGACGGCATCGAGATGCTCGGAAACCCTTAGCGGTCGCTCGGCGTCAGTGCAAATAAGCCAATATCCCTTCGAAACTCCTTCGAAGCCCCTTCGAGACCCCATCGAGACTCCATCGAAACATCGCGCTCACATCACGGGGCCAATGCCGGGACATCAAGCCAATCGTACGCCCGAGGCTGCTTTTGACGTCCAGGCACCTCACCTCACGTATCCATTCTGCCGGAACCACTCCGCTGCGTCGGCCAGCGCCTGACGGGGCGGCGTCTGCGGCAGACCCAGTTCACGAATCGCTTTGGCGGGGCTAAAATACATCTTGTGCCTGGCCATCCGCACGCCAGCCAACGGCGTTTTGGGCGGCTGGCGCGTCAACAACGAGAGCGCCTCGCTGGCGTATGCCGCCCCCAACGCCAGCCAGTAGGGAATCCGGGTTCTGGGAGCGCGCACCCCGCTGACTTCCTCCAAAACGGCAAACGCCTGCTCCATCGTCCAGTTCCCTTCCGCGTTCCCCAAAATGTAACGCTCCCCAGTGCGCCCCTTCTCCGCCGCTAGGATGTGGCCCATGGCCACGTCTCGCACATGAACCCAGTTCAACCCCGTATCCAGGTAGGCCGGCATCTTGCGGTTCAGGAAATCCACGACGACCTGGCCGGTCGGGGTCGGCTTCACATCGCGCGGGCCGACCGGCGCGCTCGGGTTGACGATGATCACTGGACACCCCTGCCCCGCCAGTCGGATGGCCACCTGTTCCGCCTGCCATTTCGAGCGCTTGTAATGATTCTTCATCTGCCCCTCCGAAACCGGCGTTGTCTCGTCCGACGGAACAACCTGGCCCGCGCTCGGCCCAGGCAACCCGATGCAGCCCACCGTGCTGGTATAGACGATCCGCTGGCACCCGGCGGCGGCGGCGGCCTCGATCACGTTCTGCGTCCCCTCCACGTTCGCCGCATACATGGGCCGGTAATCCCGCAGCCAAAGATGATAGCTGGCCGCAACGTGAAAGCACCAGTCGCACCCGCGCATCGCCGCTCGGAGCTTGCCCCCATCGCTCAAGTCGCCCTCGATCCTCTCGAACTCCACCCCGTGCACCCCGCGCAGGTCGCTCCCCGGCCTCAACAACGCCCTCACCTTATGTTTGCGCGCCCTCAACTCCTGCACCAGGTTCGCACCGATGAACCCCGAAGCCCCGGTAACGAAGCAGTTCATGGGAACAGTCTAGGAGGTTTTCCGCCCGGAGAAACAGAAATCCAATGCCCCGCTCGCGCGCCCGGCAACCCAATTCCGGCCCCTCTGGGCATCTGCCGAGAATCTGCGGCGGACCCTTGACTTGTGCCGAGCACTTGGGAACAATCCAAGCTGTCGTATGCCGCGAAAGTCCAGTGCCAAAAACAAGCCGCTGACCCGGAAAGAGACCCGCGAGTTGGATGTCAAGATCTCCTTTCTGGAGGGGCTCGTCCACCGCGACCCGCAATACGTCGAAGCATTGCAGATGCTGGGAGATCACTACACTCAGCGCGGAGACTACGATCGCAGCCTAAGAGTGGACCAGCAGTTGTCCCGTCTCCAGCCGCGCAACCCGTTGGTCTTTTACAACCTCGCTTGCAGCCACGCCCTTAACGGCGAGGTGGATCGCGCGGCGGAGGCTCTCGAAAAAGCGCTCGCCCTCGGCTACCGCGATTTCGACTGGCTGGCCCGCGACCCGGACCTCAGCCACCTCCGCCAGCATCCCCTCTACCGCGGCATCGAAAACAAAATCCGGAAGATCAAAGTGGAAGTCACTTGAACGTCAACCTCCACGGCCGGACCCGCCATTTCCGGACGGTGACCTTTGACGCCCGGCACAATGCCGTCCTGCTCATCGAGCAGCGGTTCCTGCCACATGAATTCCAGGTAGTCGCGGCGCGCGATTTCCGCCAGACGGCGCGCGCCATCCAAGACATGATCGTGCGCGGAGCCGGCGCCATTGGCGCCACAGCCGCCTACGGCCTCGCGCAGGGTGCCCGGGCCTTCCGTGCACGCGGCCTGGGGGCGTTCCAGCGGCACGTCGAGGCCGTTTGCGAGACTCTCGAAGCGGCGCGGCCCACCGCCGTTGACCCGCTCAACGCGATCAACCACGTGCGCCAGGCGATGCGTGCCGGCCAAACCGTTTCCGAGCAGCAAGTGCTCGCACTGGCAGCGGCCGAGGAGTTTGCCAATAACGACGTACGCCATTGCAAGGACATCGGTCGCCACGGTGCGGGCCTGGTCCGCAACGGAATGAACATCCTTACGCATTGCAATGCCGGCTGGCTCGCCTTCGTGGATGTGGGGAGCGCCACAGCGCCCCTTTACGCCGCTCAGGCCCAAGGCCGCAAGTTCCACGTTTATTGCGGCGAAACTCGGCCGCGGTCCCAGGGCGCCACCCTCACCGCGTGGGAGCTTACGCAACAACGAATCCCTCACTCGATCATCGCCGACAGCGCCGCCGGCCACTTAATGCAGCGCGGGCAGATTGACCTGGTGATTGTGGGCAGCGATCGCACACTGGGCCGCACCGGCGAGGTCGCCAACAAGATCGGCACCTACACCAAGGCGGTGCTGGCTCGGAGACATGGAATTCCTTTCTACGTCGCGATTCCGCTGTCCACGATAGATTGGAAATTGAAGTCCGGCTTGGAGATTCCAATTGAAGAACGCCACGAGAGCGAAGTTCTCGGTGCGTGGGGTGTGGCGGCAAATCCGCAATCCACCACCCGAATTCCGAAATCCGCCAAGCGGGTCTATGTGCGGGTCGCCAATCCAACCAGCGAGGCAGTTAACCCGGGGTTCGATGTGACCCCGGCGGAGTTGATCACAGGCATTATCACGCCAACGGGGATTCTGAAACCGCGCGAATTGTGGTCGCGGCGGCGTGAGCTGGGATGCACGAGTTGAACGAGGCGTGGGAGGGGGGAATGGCGATCTGGTGAAGTGTCCTGAATCAGGATGCTTCGAGCAGCGTCTTGACCTCTTCCAAATCACTACTCTTCGCCGCGTCAGGCAGAGGCTCTGCGGCCTCTGTAGCCGCCTTGGCCGGATGCATCGAATAACGTTTGCGGTGCATATCCTTGCGCGGGTCGTTCCAAGGCCGGACCAAATCGCACTGCCGCCACAGCGACACCACCGCTGCCTCGTCCTCAAGTCGGAAGGGGCGAATTTCCATGTTCGGGGCTCCACTCCTCTGTGCCATATCTCAGTGTATCAGGCTGTCTGGTTCAACCCGCCTCGTGTGCCGTCGCAAGCAGTCCTCTCAATACGCCACGACGGTCCCCAGGTAACTCAAAGGCATGAACTGGCCAGTGCCGACGTATTGCAATTCAATAGTGCTCTTCTGGCTGCCGTTGAGATAACCCGCTGTGCCCGGCGTAGTCGTGAGACCGAGAAACGCAGCCGACACAATAGACTGCCCACTATTTTGGGCGATTTTCCAGCCGCCCGCTCCGATCCCTGACACGCGCACGATGTCGCCCAAGTTCGGCGAGGTCGGCAAGGTGATAGTCACCTGCGCAGCGTTGGTGGCGAGATAGCCGGTGTTGGGGCGCGCCTGCTGGCTGGTGCCGGTCACGTTCTGCCAGACCACGGTGCCCGGAAGATTGGTCAAGCCCGCGCCGCTGCCACCAAAGGAGCCGGAGAAGGAGCCGCTGAAGCTATTGCCGCTATTGGTCAGCGTCACGGTGCCGGAATATCCCGCCAGTGCGCTCGACGGAAGGGTGCCACTCAATTGCGCGGCGGGCACCGTGCCCAGCAGGTTGCTTGCCGAGTTAGCCATGACGGCGTACGGAACCGGCAGGAGTTGCTGGAACGGAAGCAGCGTCGTGAAGACGCCGTTGCCATTCGTCCGCACGTCCACTTCCAGCCAACGCCCTCGCCCGGTGAAAACGCCGGGCCCGAAGTCAAGCATCAGCGTGAACAACCCGTTGGTGACGCCAGTGGCGGGGTTGGTCAACGGTCCGGCCACTAAGTTGCCATTGGCGGGCGCGTCCCAGACAAGGAATCGCAGATCATAACGTCCGTTGGCTGTGCCGCCGTTGGCATTAAGCTGGCCTTGGTAGGTGAAGGCCGTGCCCTGGGCGAAGGCGGTTGAGGGGTAAAGGCCGAAGAGCGCCAGCGTGGCGAGCGCCAGCCAGCCGGTAATGGAGCAGTTTGATTTCATATTCTTCGTTTCCACGTAGTTGTGTCAAAGAGACATTTAGAAAGCAGCATTCCCATGCGGTTATGGAATCTGAACCACACGGCAAAATCGGTTGCTTGAGACGCGCACTTTGGCGTCGGAACACGTCAACGTGCCACTGGCCGGGGAATTGGCGACTAGCACTGTCCAGCTTGGGCGGCCAGATTAGCCGCCGTCTCGAGGGCGTATTGGATGCCGGGTGTCGAACAAACAGCCCCGCTGGCGTCGCTGGATGCGCCAGTGGTATTCGCCTGCCAAGGGCCGATGGCCGTTTCATGGGCTATACGCAGAACTAAAGCGCGAACCGACTCGCCGGAACGCACGCTTTGACATTTTTGCCGCGGGCGAATTAGAGCACAGAACTTGGACTCTGTCCACGCAAGGGTAACCCTATCGAGCGGCGGTTTCCTTGCAAAAGCACACCTCTTGATTCTGATTGAATTATGGAACGTATTGACCCGAACGCGGGATGTGATACCCGAGTCGCCGTAGTGCCGTAGTGAGGCATCCGACGTAAGGCTTGTCTTCACCGCTGGTGATGCCCAAAATGCGGCAGCACCTTTTTCGCAATTATGATAAGAAAGACTCTGGCAACCCTAGTGTGCGCGACCTTGGCCCTTAGCGCGTCCAGCGCCGAGGTGAAATCGAAATGGGTTTCTTTGTTCAACGGGAAAGACCTCACGGGCTGGACGGTTCGCGGTAAAGCAACGTGGTCCGTCCAGGACGGCGTCTTGGTGGGCATTGGTGGAATGGGACACATCTACACCGACGCCGTTTGTTCGGATTTCGAGGCGAAGGGTGTGTTCCGCGTCACCAGCCAGGGAGCGACGCCCAATAGCGGGTTTTATTTTCGCGCCAACCCGCCAGCAGACGACGTGAATGGCTTCCCTCGGGGCTACGAGGCCCAGATTTGCAACCACGGCGATGGCTATACCGGATGGTTGTGGAAGCCGGGCAAGCCGACCGGAAGAGCAAGGGAACTGCTCACCAAGGACGGCGAGTGGTTTAGTTATCGCATCCGGGCTGTGGGCACGCACATTCAGTTCTGGATCAATGACCAGCCGGTGATGAATTATGATGATGCCGAATACAAGAGCGGCCATTTTGCGATCCAGGGGCACAACGCCGGCATGAAGGTCGAAGCAAAGGAACTGTATTATTTGGACTTGAGCAATTAGGTCCAGGCTCGGCTGGTGGCCACGCTCCAGGCGAAGCTTTCCGCCAGGTTGGCGGATTGGCTCAGGGACTCCGGTGGCCTGTCCACGAAGTTGGTAAGGTCATCGGGGAATACGACCGACAACAGGGACTGGGCTTGGCTTGACCGCGTCGGCGGCGTGAAAGAGGCTGAACGACGTTAAGATTAGTGCAACCGGAAGATTCGCTTCATGATCCGGTGCTGGTGAAACTCAAAGCAGGCTCAACCCATCACGGGTTTAGAGTCACGCAGCCCTGAAGCAGAACTACGGTGAGCACCAGAAGTATTAGGAGCATAGCTCTAATTCTCATGGAGATAGCGTCATTGCAGCTTTGCCAACTGTCAACCCCTTGTCCGAGATTCGCGAGCAGAGGCTGGCGGCGCGCGTACCCAAGATAGTCGCCGTGGCGCCGCCTCAGGGGCCCCCCGTGTGCGACGTTAGTGCTTATCGTTTGAAATGATGGTCGCGGCGTGATTTTCGATTCCCGCTGCGCGGGCAGGTTCATTATCCCGTTCGGCATGACGTTGCCGCTCACGAGGCTGGGCCGCATCTGGCTGGTCGTGCTCATCGCCCTGACGGGTGCGTTGGCAGCCCTCCTGCTGCCGCCGTTCCAGCAGCCGCAGGAGTATCATCAGTTTGCCGACCAACGGAGCTGGTTCGGCATCCCGAACTTTCTAAACGTGATCTCCAATGTCGGCTTCCTCCTGGTGGGCCTGGCAGGACTCGGCTTCCTCTGGAGCGAATCGGCCGCGAACGCCAGCCGCAGGTTCGTCGAACCCTCCGGGCGGATTCCTTACGCGGCCTTCTTTTTGGGCATCCTCTTCACCGGCTTTGGGTCGGCTTATTATCACTGGCGGCCAAGCGACTCGACACTGGTCTGGGACAGGCTGCCCATGACGGTGGCTTTCATGTCTCTTTTGGCGGCGACCATTGCCGAGCGGATTGACCTGAGAGCGGGATTGCGGTTGCTCGCGCCTCTGATATTGGCAGGCGCGGCCAGTGTAGGCTACTGGCGCTCGCGTGGGAATCTCTTGCCCTACGCGGCGGCGCAGTATCACTCAATCCTGTTGATCGGCCTGATACTCGGTCTATTTCCGCCCCACTACAGCCGGAGCGCTGATCTTTTGTGGGCGGCGGTGCTCTATGTCTTGGCCAAAGTGGCGGAAGCGCTGGATGCGCGGTTTCTCGCAGCGAGCCGACTCGTCAGCGGGCACACGTTGAAACATTTGATCGCGGCCCTCGCCGTGTATTGGGTGCTGCGGATGCTCGTTAAAAGACAGGCGCGATGCTGGCAAACAGCGCCTATCAAGGGGTGGGCACGGGCAGTGTTGCACCCCCTCAAAATATGAAGGGGATCATCCGCGCGGTCGCGGCGGCGTATTGCCGATACTCAGGATACCGCCCCACCACGAGTCGCTCCTCACAAAACATGCGGGAGATAGCGCCGCCCCAAACTGACGCGCACAACAACAACGTGCTCCATGACAGATGGGCAGCAGCTCCAGCCGTGAGTCAGTTGTCACGGGCCGCGGGCGGGACGCGGGAGCGGGACAAAAAGCCATCTGCCTCTCACTTCTCGTACCTCACGTAATCCGGGTTAAACCTCGTGCGCGGTTCCTTCGTCTCAGCCGGATGTCCGATCGCGATGCAGGCCACCGGCATTACCTTTTCTTGCAGCCCCAGAATCTCTTGGAGGCTCTTCACACGCTGTTCCCTGGGATGGACCCCCAGCCAGCAGGCCCCCAGCCCAAGAACATGCGCACACAGGAGTAGATTTTCGATCGCGGCCGAGCAATCCTGGAGCAGGTAACTGAGCTGCTTGTCGTGCGCTGCCTCCAGGTCACCGCATACGATAATCCCCAGCGCAGCGGATCCAACCATCTTCCCGTAAGGCAGCGCGTCTGCGAGCCTTGAGAGCATCTCCCGGTTCTTGACCACCACAAACCGCCACGGGTCGGTGCCGGCGGCGGAGGGCGCGGCCATCGCCGCTTCAAGGAGTTTCCGCACCGCCTCATCGCTCACGGCTTGGGGTGTGTAGGCCCGGATGCTCCGACGCCCGAAGATGAAACCCAGTTTTTCGTCAACGTTGGTGCTCATAACATTGGCTCGCGGCACTAGATCTACCCGCGCCATGCCGGGCAGGGCAAGCATTACTGCGAAAAGTGCGCGCAACATCCAACTGCTGGAGGCCGTGCCGGAGTTGCGCGGCGACCCAGACTTGGGCGCGACCAACGAGGGAGTTAGCATCCTGTAGCTGCGGTGAGCGCAGGATGCACTGACGTATCAGAGCCTAAGCCGGAAGCCGATCCGGTTCAGGGTGGTGGACACGAGCAGGATCAACACTCCGCAGAGGGCCGAACGCGCGATGGCAGACGGAAGATTCGCCGCCAGATGGCCATACCCGTCGCCCAAGCGCAGCGCGTCCAGCAGGCCAGGCAGCATTTCGGAAATCAAATACGCCAGCAGCACGTTTTGTCCCGCCAGCGCCAGCGGTCGCGAAATGACCCTTACCGGGCGCACGTCGGAGATGAGATAAAACACATACCACAGCGCGGCGGTGATGGCACAGGCCCAGAAACACCACGACGGCGTCGCGTTGTTCTTACTGATGCCGTAGGCCCGGTTCAACAGAAGCGCCGTGGCAGCGAAACCGGCGACGAACCAAAACGTAAACCTCGCGCGGGCTTTCAAGGCGGTCATGTCCGCGGCCGTGAGCATCGAACCCAGCAGCAAGCCGCCTACAGCGATGGCCCCCTGCGAGCCGAGCGTTCCGCCGATGCCGACGATTTTGTTAAGCCAAAAGCCTTCAAACACGCCCTTCTTATCCGCCACGAACAAGCACATCAACAGAGCCAGGCTACCCAGAATCGCTGTGCGGCTGCGCCGAAAAACCAGAAAGACGATGCACGCGACCAGATACGCCCAGCCGATAAGTCCAAGAATGCCATACCACTCCGTGTCCAGTGAGAAGGGTGCGAGGGTGATGATGCGTTGGCCCTTCACGCCGCGAAAGGCAAACGCCAGCCAGACCAGCGCCGCCAGCCCAGCCAGCCGCACGCAGAAGCTGACGGCTCTCCATCCCTTCCCTCTGGGCCCTGGGGCCGAGGATCGCGGCGAAATGGTGCAGAAAGCGGCAATGGCCGAGAGATACATCAGCACACACCACCAGTCGCCTGACCATCCCAGTGCCACCGTGTCCGGCGTTTCGTGCACCATCAAAATGCCGATCAACAGTAGTGACATCGTGCGGATAGTGACGTGCCCGAGGGTTTTCCAGATCGGTTCGCCCTTCGCCATACGCCCACCGAGCGCCAAGGGAACAGACATCCCCACAATGAACAGGAACGCCGGAAAAACCAAATCCACAAACGTCATTCCGCTGCCGTCGTGATGACGCTCGCTGAAATGAACCATCCAGTCGGGCACGATCTTGCCAGCGCCGGCGAGGTCGTTGACGAAAATCATCATGAACATCACAAACCCGCGCAGCGCGTCAATGGATGTGATGCGGGTGGGTTGGAGGGTGTCCGCACTTTGGGATGAACTGTGAGACATCTGCGGGAATTGCCAGGACCTTCGAGCCATGTCCGCTAAGCTCTGGCCCATCCTTTCCAGTCCTCAAGCGTTGCCTTGGCCATCGCTTCCGCCGCCCGGCGGAGCCACTTGCCGGGCCGTCGGTCCAAATCCTTGAGCACCCGGCCCGCTGCTGCCTTCGTGCCACGGTGAATATTGGCTGTCTCCCATCCCATCGCGTGCAGCAGCTTCAGTTCGTCCCTCGTCTTGGGCAGCAAACCAAGCTCGATCCGGCTGCAATCGGCCGCCAGGCGGCGGATCAGCCAGCACCCCTTGACGCTGACAAAAGGATCCGGAACGCGCACCGCCTGATCAATGGCCTGCTGGTAAAGAATCCCGGTGCCCCGTCGGCTTTCCCAATGCCACGCCGAAACCACAAGCTCCTTGGCCTCACGGGCAATCCACCCGCCCCGCCACTCCGCCAACGCCGTAAAGCGCCTGCGGCCAAGACTGCCCAACCCGGCCTGACGATGAACGACCCGACTTGGCAGCCCAACTTCCGGCAAGGCTTGATTCAGGGCCGCCCTAACCGCCGCTGGAAGTCCGGCCCGCGCGGTGGGCAGTTGGTTGAACTTCTGCCAATAGAGGGTCGGATCACGAAGTTCACTGGTCGCCAGATCCCGCAGCCCGCGATGCTGCTCCGCTAGCACAAAGGGTGCACCGCCCTCCGCGAACCCCTCCCGGTAGCCCCCCAGAATCGCGTCACAGGCGTCGGCGGGGTCGCAAGACAGATGGTTCTCACTGATCGCGAGCTCGGCGCTGACCGCCAAGCGCACCAGATCGTTGGGATACGGGATCAGGGCAACCTCGTCGAAATCGTTCACCCCCCAAATCAAGCGGCCCTCACTGTCGCGCCAGGTCCCGAAGTTCTCGACATGAAGATCACCAACGCCCAACACCGCCGGCGCCGTCGCAAGCTCCGGGCAGACCTGCGGCCACAACTGAACCCAGCGGTAGAAAGTGGCGCGAAGGAAGGGAAACGGGCTTTGCGCCATCCGCTGATGTTTGAGCCGCAGGTCAGCCTCGATCAGGGAGATTCTTTGGCGTAACCAGGTTTCATACGCTTTCGTCGCCCTTATGATGTCCATACGTCTGGCAGAGGAGAGTCACGTCCCCCAACTCTCGCTCGCTCACCGGTCCATGACCTTTTTCCTCTGAGCCTGATACTCCTCCTCCGTAATGGCTCCTTGATCTTTGGCCTTCTTCAGATCAATCAACTCCTGGCCGCGAGTCGGCTGCACAACCGCCGCGTGCTCTTTTTCACTGCCAATAGACCAGGCACAGCCGGAGAGCAGCAAGCCCATGATCGCCCCGGTCGTGACCAGCACCATGCATTTTGCTAATTTCCTTTTCATTGCCTTGCCTTCTCATTCCAATGTTCCAACCGCTGATTTCGGGACGGACGCCGATTGGGCCGTCCGCCATAACTCACCCGTCGAGTATGAACCCTCTTGCCGAAATGGCAAGCGTAGGGAGGCTGATGTTCCCGGGGAGGGCCGTTCCTCGGCACCGCCACCGGCGCGCGGACATTCCTGTCCGCAGCAAGCTCCGAAAGCTATCGCACTCCCGCCAGCTCCCAAGCCACTTTACCCATCGAATGTCGCTGCGGACGGGAATGTCCGCGCGCCGAGCTGGTTCTCTTCGATGCAGAACGGCCTTCGGCTCAGCCGGCTGGGTAGCGCCAGACCCAGTCCCCTTTGTTGATATCGGTGCCGCCTGACTTCGTCACTTCGACCTTGCCGCCGTCATCCGTTTCGTTCCACCCGACCGAGTAGAGGACAAACTGGCCGTTGTCGGTGCGGCGGTACTTGAGCGGCTGGCCGTTGATGAGGTCGTGCGGCAGCTTCTCAATGTGCTTCGGCCCCAGCGCTTCGAGCGTCTCGGGGAATTGGCCGTTCGCCAGCCGGTAGCGCTCCACCGCGCAGGCCACGCGGGCGAGGTCGGCCGCTGTCTGGCCGTAGGCGAACCTCTCTGCTGACCTGCTCAAGGCTGGCACCAACATCGTCGAGAAGACGTCATAGGGCCGTCGGTGCAACTTAACGAGAGCAGCCTGCGACCGTGCCGCGAATTCGGGTGAGACGACGCGCCGTTGCAAGTCCACCACCGGCAGCAGGTAGTCCTCGTGCAGCCGGCAAAGGGATAGTTTGTTCTGGTCGAACCAGCCCGCGGGGACCAGCCGGAATAGGGCGGCGCCCAGCAGCTTCTCAAATTCGTCAGACCCCGTGCTTTGGCTTGAATCACCAAACTCATCCAGCGCTTTGATCCCTGCCTTGCGGATGAAATCCACTGCCCAAAGCTCACAGTTGTTCCGTTCCCCCCGCATCGCGGACTCGTAATCCGCCAGGAAATCCTGCTTGCCCAACTCGTCCTCAATCGTGCTCAACTCCGCCTCGCTCCATTGCCGGTCAGCCAAGCCCTCCCACACCGGCTGTAAGGTCAGGTGCAGCGCGGCAATCCGCACCAGTTGCGAGATCAGCGTCGGCTCCCGCCGTATGGACTCGATCAGCCGGAACGCCGCTTTCACATCCTCCATCGCCGTTCCCCGGTCCCCCTCCTTCAGCGCGGCATCGGCGTGGAGGGACAGATACTGGACGCAGGCCTTCACCCGCGCCAGATGCGGCAACAGCGTCCCGGGACCGTCCTCGTAGTTGGCCCAAAACCGGGAATCGGGCCGGCTGCAAGACGCGATCAGCAGCTCCCGGTTCTGCTTGAACTTGCTCAATGCCAGCAACACATCCGCCGCCGACGTTTGGGGCGCATTGGCTACCGGAAAGTAATTGGTGGGCGGGCCGCCTTGGGCCGCGAACAGGTTATTGGTCCCGCGATAAAACGCCTGCCACGCCGCCAGGTCCATATGCTGCCCGTTGGCCCAGTTGCCGGGGCTGGGCGCGTCATAGCGCCGTGGGACATTGATGCTGAGGAGGACCCGATTCCCCCAGTTCGTGTCGCTCCAGACCACAGTGCCGTTGCTCTTAACAAACCGCATGTCCTCCCACAGCGGCGTCTCGAAGAAGTTCTGGTCGCTCGGCACCGGCGGCGGGATGAAGCTGGCCCGCTCAAATCGTTCACCCTTGGCCTCCTGCTCCCGCTTGAAACTCTGCCACGCGTGCCGCCCGCGCCAGTCCTCCACCGCGTAGAACAGGGCTACCAGCGTGACCACGCACCCCAATACCAGATACCGCCGGCCCAATAGCCACGCGAAGACACGCCGCACAGGCGGTATCCAGGCCAGGATGAAGGCCGGGACGCTCACCGCGAAACATAGAAGGCTGGCCGGCAGAATGAATGCGAGCAGCAGCACCGGCCCTGCCAGTCCGATGCCAACACACGCCACGGCGAAGCCGCAGAGGCTGAGCATCGCCAGCCAAAAAAAGAAGTGCCGAGGCTCGTTCCAGGCGGTGTGCAGGATATTCTTGATCTTCTCGTTCATAATTACCTCACGTGTTCAGGTTTTCCTTCTGCCGGTCGCTATGCGGACTCGGCCGAGCCGGGCTCGACTTCCCGGCGGGAGCCGGTTCGAGCGCGAAGGCTAGGTCAGCCATCAGCAGTTGTTTCTGTTTCCAGGCAAAGCGCATTTCAGACACCGAGGGAATCCCCTGCCCGGTCACGAGCCGGGAGTTGGGCTCGCGCGCGGTAAGGTCCAGCACCAGAATCAGCCCCCACACCAGCGCCAGCCCTGCCCAAGCTCCGGGCGAACGCCGCAGCCCGGCCTGAAGTTGCTCACCGAGCGCCGAGAGGAGAGCCTGCCACGCGCCAGGCTCCGAAACCCGGCCCGGACGTCCGGAGCGGGCCGCAGCAGGCTCGGCGGCGACCACCGCCCGCTCAATTCGTTCCCACAACGCCGGCGATCTTGACCCCTGCGTCAGGCCAGCCTTCAGCCGCGCCTCCAGCTTCTGCTCTTCGGCGAACAGACGCGCACAGTCGGGACACGACTTCAGGTGTTGCTCGATTTCAATGGTGGTCCTGGCTTCCAACTCCGAGTCCAGGTAGGGGCCGTGCAGTGATTGAACTTCCTCGCATCTCATACTCAATTCTCCTTCAACAGATTAGCTCGTCGGGCGAACCGCGCGATATAGGCGCGCATCTTTTGCCGGGCGCGTGACAGGTCGCCCATCACGCTGCCCAGCGGAATGCCCAGCGATTCGCCGATTTCCCGGTAACGCAAGTCGCCGATGGCCCGCAGCAGCAGAACCGCGCGCTCGGTGTCCGTCAGCGTCTTTAGCCCCGCCGCCAACTCCGGCTCCAAAACCTCGCTTAACGCCTCACACGAGAGCGGCCGGCTGCCACCTTCATCCGGCTCCCCAGCGAACGGCAACCCCTCCAGTTCCTCGGGCTCCAGTTGAAACTCATGCCGGGCAATCCGCGCGTGTTTCCGGTTCAGGGCGAAGGCCTCATGGGTCAGGATCTTAAACATCCAGGCCCGGAAACTGGCGTCCTCATGGTAGCGATCGAAGGCGGCATACGCGCGCATGACCGCGTTCTGCAAGGCATCCGGGGCTTCCTGCGGCTCCCAAATCAGCCGCCGACAGTATGTCTCCAGGTCGCGCTCGATTGGCCTGAGCAGCGCCAGGAAACGGTCCGCGTCGGATGTGGCAGTCTCGCGCATATCTTCGTTCTATATGGACAAAGCCAGTTGCGGGCCGTTTTATTACAACTATTCGGAGTCATATCTATCTGCATTCATATTTATCTTGCAAACTTAGGCCGTGCTGCCAATCATTCAGTCTGCGCAATCCTTCCGTGCGGACGTTCAAGGATTGAGCAAAGAACCATAACCAAATAATTCCATGAAGGAATCGTCCCCTCGCAGGGATGGCGCACTGGGGCTTGGGGGTGAGCGTTCGAACCCCCGGAAACTCAAAGGCGATCCTCGCATCCAAATCCAGGGAAGCATTATGAAACTGACCAGATTCAACTACTGGATGCAAATACTCGCACTCCTGGCGTCTGTCGTCAGCGACCTCTTGGCTGCGCCCGTCGGCACGGCGTTCACATATCAAGGCATTCTCAACAGCGCCGGCCAGCCAGCCGGCGGCAACTACGACCTGAAGTTTACCCTCTATGATGCCGCCAGCGGCGGCGGCCAGGTCGGCAGTCCGGTGACCAATGCCCCGGTGATCGTAACCAACGGTAACTTCACCGTCTTGTTGGATTTCGGAGCCGTATTCGGCGGCGAAGCACGCTGGCTGGAGATTGGCATACGGACTAATGGCAGCAGGAGTTCGTATAGCACGCTCTCCGCCCGACAACCGCTCTCGCCCTCCCCCTACGCGGTCTATGCGCCCAGCGCCGGATCGGCGGCGACGGCGACAACCGCGGGCACCGCCAATAACCTTGCTGGCAGTCTTGGCGGCGATGTTACCGGCACCCAAATGACAACAGTGGTCGCTCGAGTGGGAGGACACACCGCCACCGATGTGGCCAGCGGCTCCGTTACAGCCAATGCGGCGACCAGCACCAACACGCCGGGCAGGATTGTAAAACGCGATGCGGCTGGAGGCTTCTCAGCCGGGACAATAACGGCGGGCAGTTTCGCCGGCGATGGCCTGGGGCTGACAGGGCTTAATGCGGGCGCTCTAGCCAGCGGCACAGTCCCCAGCGCGCGGCTGTCCGGCACGTATTCCAATGCGGTCGCCTTCAACAACGCCGCCGACAGTTTCACTGGCAATGCGGCCGGGCTGACCAACCTGAATGCGGGCGCTCTGGCCACCGGCACAGTCCCAGGCGCGCGTTTGTCTGGCACGTATTCCAGCGCTCTCACCTTCAATAACGGCGCCAACACTTTCACCGGCAATGGCGCCGGGCTGACCAACCTCAATGCCGGTGCTCTGACCAGCGGCACAGTCCCCGGCGCGCGTCTATCCGGCACGTATTCCGGCGCTGTCACCTTCAACAACGCCGCCAACAGTTTCACTGGCAATGGGGCTGGGCTGACCAGCCTGAACGCCGGCGCTCTGTCGAGCGGCACAGTCCCCAGCGCCCAGCTTACAGGCACGTATTCCAACGCTCTCGCCTTCAACAACGCCGGCAACCGCTTCATTGGCGACGGCTCAGGGCTGACTAGCGCAGGCTTGGTCCGGACGACGGTCTTGAATGTCAACAATTGCTCGGGCAGCAGTGTGTCCTATTCCACCGCTTACACGAAGGTAGCCGACATCGGGACCTTCACCAAACTGTTGGCCAACTCCACGATCGAAATCACCTTTAACGGGCGAATCTATGTCTCCGCCATGAGCTTCGGTTCCTCGGGCGCCATCTTCGAGTTGCGCGTGGACGGCACCACCACGTCGAATGGACGCGCCCGCGCGAGCTACAGGTATTCGGAAGCCGGCAATACCGCTGGCGTCCAGACGAGTATCACCGGGATCTTCACTGGACTGGCGGCGGCTACTCACACCGTGAGCATGTGGATTCAAGCCTCGGGTGCAGGCGCGAGCGGCACAGGCGCGCAGCTTGACCCGGGTTGTTGGTCCACCGACCACGTAGTCGTCAAGGAGCTCAAATGAGCGGCATCTCTGCCCTATGACGCGGCTCGCGGCTAAGCGGGCGCTTTCCTTCGGCGTGGTCATCCTCGCCGCGGGCCGGTCCGCGCGCATGGGCAGGCCCAAGTTACTACTTCCCTGGGGCCGAACCTCTGTGCTCGGCCATTTGATAAAGCGATGGCATGCGCTGGGGTCCCGGCAAATCGCTGTGGTCTGTGCTCCCGAGAACCAGCCCGTCCAGGCAGAACTCGACCGGCTCGGTTTCCCCGCCCAAGGCCGGATCATCAACCCCGCTCCCGAGCACGGTATGTTCAGCTCCATTCGCTGCGCCGCCCAATGGCTGGGATGGCAGGAGGTTCTCACTCACTGGGCGATTGCCCTGGGAGACCAGCCGCACCTGCAGCGCCAAACACTTCTCCGCGTCCTCGATTTCACCGCCGCACACCCGGCCAAGGCCTGCCAGCCCGCCCGCCGCGGCCACGGGCGCCATCCCGTCCTGCTCCCCAAACCCCTGTTCCGGCGAATCGCCAACTCCACCGCAGCGACGCTAAAGGAGTTCCTCGCTGCCCGGCCCCGCCAAGTCGCCCTGTGTGAACTGGACGACCCCGCTCTGGACCTTGACATTGACCGCCCCGAGGACTACCAAAACGCCCTTCGCTTTGCTGCTAAGAAGAGTTGAATTGCCCGCCATTTAGCGCGAATAATGGGCCAGACAAGTTATGAACCTGGATGACGCACAACGGCAGAAGGTGGCAGAATGGGTCGCGCAAGGGCTGAAGCTTTCGGACATTCAGAACCGGCTGGCCTCCGAACTGGGCCTTCGCATGACCTATATGGAGGCCCGGCTGCTGGTGGATGACCTGAAGCTGACGCCCAAAGACGCGGAGCCGCGCGGACGCATCGAACAAGTGCTTCCGTCATCGGCCGTGCCGCCGCCCGCAGGCGCGCGCCCCAAGGCGGACCGAGCAGGCGCCCCGGCCCCCCAGCCAGCCCCAGCCGCTGGCGCAGCCCCAGGGGTGTCGGTTTCCGTGGACGAGCTTACACGGCCCGGCGCTGTCGTCAGCGGCAAGGTCACCTTCAGCGATGGCAACACCGCCGCCTGGCAACTTGACCAATTGGGCCAATTGGCCCTGATCCCCTCCAAACCCGGCTACCGGCCACCCGCCGCCGACGCCCAATCCTTCCAGATGGCCATCGAGGACGAGCTGAGCAAGCTCGGCTTCTAATCGCCCGAACCCCGGCACTTCCCCCCAAGCACTGCCTTGGGAACACCCAAGCAGCGCGCTTATCCCCCATAATCCCCCTGTATGTCCCGTGTATTCCCCCTGGAAGCAATGCCGGGCAGCCCCGCATGTCAGTGGCTTGTAGATCCAAGGCCGTTCGCCTGCCAGTTGGACTACTGATCAATCAACCGCAACGCCCGCAGCGGAGCAGGATCTCTGACCGAGCGCCCTTGGAATTTGTCCATGTGACTAGCGCACAGGCTCGATTCAAGAACAGGGGCGGGGACGGCTCGTCCCCGAGCGATTGACCCCAAGGTAGGTCTGTCGGCGACGCCCCGTCCCCGCCCCGGCTTGGCGAGATTCTTGAATCCACCCTGACCACCGCAAAAATCCTCACATTTCTCATTGACCCAAATGCCGTTCTGTGTCGAGATGATAGACCCTGAAACGGGCGTGTTCAGAAGATGGCCAAACTTTTGCTCAGAAACGGGAATGGGTCGCGTTCAGCGCAGGCGTCGAAATACGACGCCCAGAATACGGTGCTCTCCAAGACCTACGGGGCGTTGGCTGACCTGCGTCGCGAGCTGGCCGACTCCAAGACCACCGTCGCCGAACGTGAAGAGCTGCTGCGGAGTTTCGCCGGGTGTGGCGATTCGCAGCGCGCATGGCTGTTGCTCGAGGACTACTTCGAGAAGCTCTCGCTCTCGCGCAAGGATTTCCCGAGCACCGATTGGTGGCCGCGGCTGCTCGTGGCACAGGGCCGCGGACGGCTGGAGGAGCTGGCCTTTCTGTTTCTGCGCGCCCAGCGCCCGCTGCCCACTGAGCTGGGCGCTTACGCGAACCTCGACCGCTTCGCCCAAGTGGAGCGAGCGGAACAGGAGCGGCAACTTGTCAGGCAGTTGGAAGCCTGGCTCTTCCCGCCCAAGCCGGCGCACTTCGATTCGCCGCGGGCCTTTGTGCGCGCCGTCTGCCGGCCACAGCCTGACCAGGCACAGCCGGGGCGGCACCGCCTGGCCGTTGAACTCCACCTGCTGCGCCCGCGCATGGGTGAGAAGGTCAGGAGACTGCGGGAAATCGTCGAATTGACGACCCGCGCGGCGCACGAACAGGAGCTGTTCCCGCCCGGCGATTGGGAATTCATTCAATGGCTGGCCGAGGTGCATTCCAGCCGCCGCGATGGCGAGGAAACCATAGTCTTGTCAGACCTGGAGTTGCTGCACTGGCTGGCACGCTGGGGGCACACGTCGCGGCTCGAACTGGACGCCGGCGATGGGCAAACGCAGGCGCTCGAGTTTCACGGCGAGGTCGCCGAATTGACGCCGTACCTCGAGAACGGCCAAAAGGAGCTCGCCTTCACCCACCGGTTGACCGTGCCGGGCGGGAAAGACTATCCGCTCAGCGAGGTGCGGTTCTTCAATCGCCACCCGCCGCTGGCGTTAGTGGGCCGCACCTTCTACCTGCTCCGCAACGCGCCGCCACCACCAGTGCTGGAACATTGGGCCAGGCAGCCGGCGCTGCCGATGCGCAAGCTGAGCCACCGACTGCTCATGCACCTGCGCAAGACCCAAGCGAGCCATGGCGTGGACTGGGAGCAACTCTGCGTCGCCCACGCCGCGAAACCACAGTTCCTCTTCGAGCTGCTCGATGAGACCGTGCGCCTCAAGCTACTCGCCAGAAGTCAGCGCGACCAGAGCCTCTGGCTATGGAATGGCCACGAATGGCAGTTGCACGAGACGAAAAAGCCCCGGCCAGCCGGCAACAAACCCGAGATCCTGGACGACCCGCGGCTGGAACCCGCGACGCAATGGCTGCGCCGGCTTGACTGGTTTACGCCCGAGCCCGGCTTGTGGGTCGGCGATGCGAATGAAGGCTTCTTGAGCGCACTCGCCCGCGCGTGGAGCGACCGGCCTCCGGAAGCGGATTATCTCGGCAATCCTGGCTTTTCCCGCTTGTTTTTGGCCCCGCGGCAACTCCGCCCACGGGTCGTCGTCAAGGGCAGCGGCATTGATTGGCTCTCTGTCTCCGCCGAATGGGAGCAGGAAGGTCTCAAGCTCACCGTTGCCGACTTGCAGCGCCTGCAAACCGCCACCGGCCGATTCGTCAAGCTGCCTGACTCCGGCTGGGTCGAGCTGGATTCCACCGCGGTGCAATCCGCGCACGAAGCAATGGCGGACCTGGGCATTGACGGCCTGGTGCCGGTCGCGCAGCGCATCGGGCTGGAACAGGCAGCCCACCTGGACGAGGAAGGCTTGAAACGCTTTGGCGATTCAGCCCAGGCCAAAGCACTGCGCGAACGCCTCAAGAACTTCGAGGGCCTGCCCGCCATTGACCTGCCCGCCGCGGTGCACGCGGAGATGCGCCTGTACCAGAAGGATGGATTCGACTTCCTCTGCCACCTGACGCGAATCGGGCTGGGCGGTATCCTGGCCGACGACATGGGCCTGGGCAAGACCTTGCAGACGCTCGCCTGGTTGGCCTGGCTCAAGGACCGGCACCGGAAAGACCCGAAACCCGCCCTCGTGATCTGTCCCGCCTCGGTGCTGCATAACTGGCGGCGCGAAGCGAACCGCTTCACACCGGGCCTGAAGGTGCTTGTGCTCGAGAGCGGGGCCGCGCGGCACAATTTGCGCAAGCAGATTCCGCAATATGATTTGATCGTCACTAACTACGCCCTGCTGCGGCGTGACCTCGAGGAGCTCCAGAAGTTCGCCTTCCGTGCCGCCATCTTAGACGAGGCGCAGTTCATCAAGAACCCCGGGGCGCAAGTCACGCAGTCCGTGAAGCAGTTGAAAGCCGAGCACCGCCTGGCCCTCACGGGCACGCCGCTGGAGAACCGCTTGCTCGACCTGTGGAGCATCGTGGATTTCATCCAGCCGGGCTACCTGGGCAGCCAGGACTATTTCTCCGAGACCTACGAACCGCGCGGCGAGGATGCCGAGTCCGCCCAGCGCATCGCCCGGCGCCGCTTGTCGGCCAAACTGCGCCCGCTGTTGCTGCGTCGGCTGAAAAAGCGCGTGGCCAAGGATTTGCCCGAGCGCATCGAACAGCGCCGCGACTGCCAGCTTGGCGACGAGCAGCGCAAGCTTTACCTGGCTGAGTTGCGCCGGAGCCGTGAGCAGGTGATGAAGACCGTGGCCGAGAAGGGCCTCAACCAGAGCAAAATTCACGTGCTGGCCGCGCTGACGCGGCTGCGCCAGATTTGCTGCCACCCCAAACTCGTGGGCAGCGACACCGTCTCCGGCAAAACCGAGACCTTGTTCGAGCTGCTGGATTCGCTGGTCGCCGAGGGACAAAAGGTCCTGGTGTTCAGCCAGTTCGTCCAGATGCTGCAGTTGCTTGAAGCCGAATGCCGCCAGCGCCAGATCATTACTCACCTCCTCACCGGCCAGACCAAGGACCGCCAGCAGGTCGTCAGCACCTTCCAGAACGACCCCAACCCCGCCGTCTTCCTCCTCAGCCTCCGTGCGGCGGGCACCGGCTTGAACCTCACGACGGCCAGCTATGTCGTGCTCTATGATCCGTGGTGGAACCCTGCGGTCGAGGCGCAGGCCATTGACCGTTCGCATCGCATCGGCCAGACCCAAACAGTCAACGCCTACCGCCTGATTTCGCCTGGCACCGTCGAGGAGAAGATCTGGGAGCTACAACAGAGCAAAGCCCAGACGATCGCTGACGTGCTCGGCGAAGAGGGCTTCGCGCGAAGCCTCTCTAAGGCGGACTTAGATTACCTGTTCGCAGAGGATTAACGGGAGTGATCGTCGAGCTGATCAACACCGGCAGCGAGCTGATGCTGGGGCGCGTGCTCAATACCCACCAGCAGTGGCTCTGCCGCCAACTGGCGGACCTGGGCTACATCGTCACCCGCCAGGTCGCCGTGCCGGACACGGGCAGCGACATTGGACAAGCCGTTCGCGAAGCGCTCGCCCGCGCCGACCTCGTGATTGCCACCGGCGGCCTGGGCCCGACTTCGGATGACCTGACGCGGGATGTGATTGCGCAGTTGCTGAGGAAAGAGTTGCGGGAGGATGTCGCCGTGCTCGCGCACATCCGACACTACTTCGAGAGCCGCAACCGGCCCATGCCGGAGCGGACAAAAGTGCAATCCTTGGTTCCCGAAGGCGCAACTGTGCTGCCCAATCCGCATGGGACCGCGCCGGGCCTCGCAATGGAAGTCCGCCCCAATCTGTTTCGCCCTGACGCCAAGCCAACCTGGCTGATTATGCTGCCCGGCCCGCCGCGCGAGTTGCGGCCCATGTTCACCGATTCCGTCGTGCCGTTGCTGCGGCGCGTCCTGCCGCTGGCGTGCGGGTTTGTATGCCGTACGCTCCCGACGACTGGCATCGGCGAGTCTGTGGTCCAGGAGAAGATTAGCGGACCCTTGCGGCGGTGGGTCGAAGCTGGACTCGACCTCGGCTACTGCGCCCGCCCCGGCCAGGTAGATGTGCGCCTGGCCGCCCAGGGAGAATCTGCGCAACGGCAGGTAGATGAAGCGGAGGCCGCCGTTCGGAAGTTACTCGGCCCCTTCATCTACGGCGTGGAAGACGAGGACTTGGAAACGGTCATCGTCCGGCTGCTGACGGAGCGCAAGGCGACACTCGCCCTGGCCGAGTCCTGCACCGGGGGCTCCATTGCAAATCGGGTGACCAATGTGCCCGGCGCTTCAGCCGTCCTGCTCGCGGGTTTGGTCACCTACAGCAATGCCGCCAAGCAGAAGTTCCTGGGCGTCCAAGCGGACACGTTGGCCCGGCACGGTGCAGTGAGCGAGGCCGCGGCGCGCGAAATGGCCGAAGGCGCTCGCCGGCAAACTCAGGCGGATTATGCCCTGTCAGTTACAGGCATCGCCGGCCCAAGCGGCGGCACGCCCGACAAACCTGTCGGTACGGTGTTCATCGCCCTGGCAGGACCCTCCGGCACGTTGGTCGAGCACAACGTAAACCCCTACGACCGGGCAACCTTCAAACAGGTCACTGCCCAGCAGGCCCTGGAGCTCTTGCGACGGAACTCCTCCTTAAGCCAGGTCCCGGCCTATTGACGCCGCCTACATCGTCAGGCTGAAGGACTGGCCTGCCGGGAGGCGTCATTTCGCGACCAACGGGTACTTCTCAGGATGAAGAATCCGGTCGAAATCCAGGTCAATATCCAGTTCTGGCCAATAGAGATGTTCACCATGATGCAGTTCCACCGTGAACAACTGCGACAGTGTTGCGGCTCGGAACCAGGGGAACTGGTCAAAGGCGAGAAAATACTCCCGGCCCGCCGCCCAAAGCCAAAAGCCGTGCGGTGATACGTTAAGCACCTCAGCCTGCAAAGTGCCGACGCCAATGGTCTCTGATTTCATTCTGCCGTGCTTCTACAATTCGTTGCAGCTCGGTCAACTCGACAGCCTTCAATCCCTTGCTCAAAGCCAACTCGATTACTGGCTCTAGCCAGAACTTGGCTTCCCCGTCCGGCGATACCACATGCACGTGCATCCGCGGCTCCTCTCTGGAGAAGAAGTAAAAGCGGTAATTCCGGTATCGAAAAACCGTCGGACTCACCTTTGCAAATTAACCAATCCTAAGTGGCGGCTCAACAGGCATTTTGAGGTGAATAATTAACGCCCCAGCGCCCGGCGACCGCTCGCAGGCGACGAGTCCTGCACCGGGTGGACTGTATTGCGAATCGGATGCACAATGTGCCCGGTGCGTCGGCTGTCCTGCTCCGCTGGACAATTCTCTCAAGCGGCGTGCAAAATTCGGCGTACCCGGCACTTGATTGGGGTGACATCGTGATGCCCCAATGAAACCGGTGTGCTAACGCCGGGAGAACTATTCTTCGCGCGGAAGGATGACGGACTGGTTTGCAAGGGCGACTGCCAAAGCCCAGACGCACATACAGAAGTATGCCGGCGCCTGGCAGCGGCATTTCTGGGGCGGAATTATTGCGGAGGACACGGCCCTCAATACACCAACACTAGCACCGCTGCTTGTTCAGCCGACTTCACCACATCTTCGAACTTCCGCTCGTTCGTGTTGGCATCTCTCAGCTCAGCGGACACTTGCGGCACGGACTCCAGAAAGCTGAGCAGGAAGCTGCTCTTGACGGCGTAGTTCACGTTCTCCGGCAGCGCCCCGCTGGTCGCCACGGCTGCCGCCACATTGAGCTTGGCCGCTACCACGCCGACCACGTTGCCGCGCTCGTCCACCAGTGCGCCGCCCGAATTGCCGGGCTGTACCGGCACGCTTATCTGGAAATGTCGCGAATCATCCATGATGCCAGTGAGCGCGGCAATTTCTCCCTTAGCCAGTTTCGGTGCGAATCCCTGAAGGCCGATGTTGGGAAAGCCAACCGTGGCTACGGTGTTGCCGAGCCGTATCGTGCGACTCGCCACCACCGGCAGCGGCGTGAACCAACCGTCCGCCTTGAGCAGGGCGAGGTCACTGGCTCTATCTACCTTCACCACTCTTGCACGGGTGCTTCCAGCGCTGCTGAGGACGCAAATTTGAGTGGCCTCGTGAACCACGTGCTCGTTTGTTACGAGGAAGCCATCCTCTGTAATGAAGAAGCCGGTGCCACTGGCCGCTGGATTGGAATCAACAACATCCTTGCCTGAAACGGATGCGCCCGCCTCTGGCGCTTTGCGCGGCTTAAATTCGCTCGCCCGCCGCTGTGCTTCGGCAATTTGCTCCCGGGTCATCATTCGCTCGATGACGAATAGCCTCGCCTTAATACCTGCAAGTCCAAGACCTTGAGCCGAGGCGAGGTTATACCACTTGTGAGCCTGCACTAGATCCTTGATCACGCCTGTCCCGGTGCTGTAGGATCCCCCCAGGTTGTATTGGCCAAATCCGTTCCCCTGCTCGGCAGCCTTGCGATACCATTTCACTGCCTCACCCAGGTCTTTTGCCACCCCGTAGCCCTCCTCGTAACAGCATCCGAGTTTGTTCTGGGCCAGCGCATGGCCCTGTTCAGCCGCCTTGCGGAACCACATAACGGCTTCCGCGTTGCCTTTGGCCGCGCCCTCGCCGCTGGCGAGGCTGAGCGCGGACAAACCCCAGGTCACAACCGATTCAACGGGATCCGGGTATTTGGGCACGGGCTGACCGTTGGAGTAGTAAGTGCCAAGGCTGTATTGGGCAGGCGCATACCCCTGCTGGGCGGCCTTGCGATACCACTTCGCCGCTTCGGCCTTGTCCTTCCTCACGCCATTGCCGTGCTCGTAGCAAATACCAAGATTGCCTTGCGCGACCGCATTCCCCTGCTCGGCGGCTTTGCGATACCACTTCACCGCCTCTACTTCATCCACTGCCACGCCTCGGCCAGTGTCGTAGCAGAAGCCCAGATTGCATTGAGCATCTGAATTTCCCCGCTCGGCGGCTTTCCGATGCCAGTTCACCGCCTCGACCTCATCCTTCACTACGCCTTGGCCATTAACGGAGTAGGCTTTTAGAGCGTTTTGCGCCGTGGCATGATTCTGCTCGGCGGCCTTGCGGTACCACTTGATTGCCTCCGCCTCATTCTTCGGCACGCCTTGGCCATTGGCATAGCAGACGCCCAGCCAGTATTGAGCCTCGGCATGATTCTGCTCGGCGGCTTTGCCATACCATTTGGCCGCCTCGACCATGTCTTTCGCCAAGCCTTGGCCCGTGGCGTGGCAGACGCCCATATTGTATTGGGCCTGCGCGTGATTCTGCTCGGCGGCTTTGCGAAACCACTTCACCGCCTCTGCATGATCCTTCGCCACTCCTTTACCATAGTAGTAGCAGCAGCCGAGATTGAACTGAACAACGGCATCGCCCTTTTCCGCATTGGCACGCACATCGGCCAGCAGTTTGCGGCCTGCCTCGCTTTGCTGGTCGGGCGACTGAGAAACAGCACTCATACGCAAAAGAGCCGGAACCCTCTCAACCGATTCGCCTTCATGTTGGGAGATTAGCTGGTTTTGGCTGGCTGGCAAGCCTGCTGCATCTATGGTTACTTCGACAAATAGATTTGACCTGTAAAATCGTTTACTCGTGCCCGTATTCTCTTTAAGTCCTTCGGGTATTCGTTTTGAATCGTGTGCGGAACAATGAACATTGCGGGGGGGTCACCTTCTGCCAACTTACGACCACCGACGCTGTCCCTCAATAGCAGCAGACGATTCTCGTATGATTTTGGCAATATCAGACACGCATGACTGATCCAAACCGGTCTCCGCCCTGCGTTGGTCACTGTGATCAAGCCGCACGCCCCTTCAACTTGTCCGAGAGAATCGTCTCGTATCTCCATATTCCACTGCAAATGGACCTTGATTCTCGGACGGTCGCGCAAATGGTTGAGAACACCCAAAACTAGTCCGCCAGTGCCAAACACGACCCCGAGTATCGCGTTGATGTCTGTTATAGTAGAATCTTCTTGCGGAAATCGTGACAAAAGATCTCTCGCAAAAATGTGGTGTTATGCAGCCAATAAGTCGATGAGTTCATCGACCGCCTTCTCTGCCTTGAAGTAGGCACGCTCAAATTGCGAATCCGGTGAATGTTGCTGGATGGGACGATGGCGAAGTAGGCC
>Ga0326727_10003899_pt1 | contig 46377 bp, 40 predicted proteins | sample MB2enrmetagenome_FD_207643 | JGI IMG/M metagenome (GOLD analysis project Ga0326727, IMG submission 207643) | Lab enriched peat soil microbial communities from McLean, Ithaca, NY, United States - MB29MY | ecosystem: Environmental > Terrestrial > Soil > Wetlands > Peat | place: USA: New York... | reverse complement strand
GGAAAGCGTGGAGGTGATTGTCGGTTCCATGGCGGCCGCCGACCTCAAACTGGAAGTTGGACAGTCCACGCAAACCGTGGAGGTAACCGGCGAAGCGGCGCTGGTCAATGCCGAGCCCAGCACCAACACCGCGTACAGCCCGCAACAGTTGGAGCAATTGCCTTCGGCGGGCGGTGACATCACCAACATCGCCTACACCGCGCCCGGCGTGGTGGTCAACACCACTGGCGGTTACGGCAACTTCCAGATCAACGGTCTGCCCGCCACTTCCAACCTGTTCACCGTCAATGGCGAGAACGACATGGACCCGTACTTCAACATCAACAACTCGGGCGCCTCGAACCTCACCATCGGCCAGAACGAATTACAGGAAGCCACCGTCATCGCCAATCCCTACAGCGGCCAGTATGGCCAGCTTTCCGGCGCCCAGGTCACCTATGTGACCATGTCGGGCACCAACCAGTACCACGGCAACGCGGCGTACTGGTGGAACGGCCGGGCCATGAACTCCAACGACTGGTTCAACAATTTCTACGGCGTTTCCAAGCCCTTCTCGAACGCCAACCAGTGGGCGGCCCGCATGGGCGGTCCCATCCGCAAGGACAAGACCTTCTTCTTCGTCGATACCGAGGGCCTGCGCTTCGTGCTGCCCAACGTTTTCTCCCTCGAAGTCCCGACCCCGGCATTCGCCACCGCCGTCCTGAACAACGTGACCGCCAAGGAGCCCAACGAGGCCGCCGCTTACAAGACCATGCTCGGTCTGTGGGACGGCGCCCCCGGCGCGGCGGGCGCCGTGCCGGTCACGCCCAACCTGAGTTCCTGCAACTCCCTCACGCTGCCGGGTTATAATCCGGCGACCACCCCCTGCGCGGAGAAGTTCGAATCCAGCGCGAACGCGCTTGGCGACGAGTGGATCCTGGCCGTCAGAATCGACCAGAAGATCGGCGACCATGACAACGCCTTCCTCCGCTACAAGGGCGACTGGGGATTGCAGCCCACCACCCTCGATCCGGTCAGCCCCAAGTTCGACGCCCTTTCGAGCCAGCCGGCCTACGACACGCAGTTCGAGGAAACCCACATCTTCGGCGCCCAGGCGACCAACACCTTTGAAGGCACCTTCAGCCATTACGTCGCCCAGTTCGCGCAGAACGCGCAAGAGGTTGCCAGCACGTTCCCCTATGAGGTAACGTCTTCCGGCGCCGTGCCGTTCACCCAATTCAACGAACAGGCCAGCTTTCCGCAGGGCCGCAACGTCTCGCAGTACCAGTTCATCGACGACTTCAGTTTGAATCATGGCTCGCACAACCTGAAGTTCGGCGTCAATTTCCGCCGCTATGACGTGAGCGATCACAATTTCTTCTACAACAACCCGCGGGTCTACTTCGGCTATGTGACCGCCGGCATGCAGGAATTCGCCAACGGCCTGGCCTACCAGTACCGCAGGAGCCTGAACTTCGCTTCCGACGTCCCCATCGCCATGTGGGGCATGGGCCTCTACGCGCAGGACGAGTGGAGCGTTTCTCCCAATCTGAAGCTGACGCTGGCCCTGCGGGTGGAGCGCAATTCCGACCCGGTGTGCCAGTTCAACTGCTTCTCGAACTTCGCCGGTCCGACGTCCTCCCTGCCCAGCTTCACCAACGCCAATCCGGGCAGCGTCCCGTACTCCAGCGATATCCAGGCCGGCCTGCACCAGGCGTACCCGGCCGTCGATGCCCTGGTCTACTCGCCGCGCATCGGTTTCAGTTGGTCGCCCGGCCACGACCGCAAGACGGTCGTCAGCGGCGGCTTCATGCTGGCCTATGACAACCCGGCTGCCGGCCTGGTGGACGATTTATTGGCCGACCCGCCCGCCTCGGTGGCCATCCGCGTCCGGCCCACCGCCGGCACGTTGCCATTCGATCCGGCCGGCGGCGCCGCCACCTGGCAGGCCTCCGCCAACGCTTTCAGCCTCAGCAAGACCTACAGCCAGATCGCCTCGGCGCTGTCCGCTCTGGGTTCCAGCTTCTCCGCTCCCGCCTTCACCTCCATCGTCGGCACCGTGCATGCTCCCATGGTGCGTGAGTGGAACATCCAGATCCAACGCCAGATCAGCAACGACCTGGCCATCTCCCTGAACTACGCGGGCAACAGCACCACGCGCCTGCCGTATTCGAACGGCTGGCCCAACGCCTACGATCAGTACAGCCTCTATCCCGGCGTCCCGGGCATCCCGGCCAATATTCCGGTTCCCAACTACGGAACCGTCACCGAGGTGCTGAGCGGCGCCGTATCCAACTACAATGGCTTGAGCTTCATCGTGACCAAGCGCTTCTCGCACGCGGTTTCGGCCCACTTCAGCTACACCTGGTCGCACGGCCTCGACGAGTGCTCCAACGGCTGCCTCTTCGCCGACGGAGGCGGGGACATTCAAGGACAGATCAACCCGCTCAACCTTCGCGTCAACAACTACGGCAATGCGGATTACGACATCAAGCAGAACTTCAGCGGCGATTTCGTGATCAACCCGACCTTCCACGTGCAGAGTGGCGTAGTCAGGAATATCGTCAATGGCTGGGAGTTCTCCGGCAAGATCTTCTGGCGCACCGGAATCCCGTTCGCCGTTGGCGACGGGAACTCCGCCCTCGGCAACGGTGGTGGCGCAATCCTCGCCACCCCGCTGGGTCAGGGTTGGGGCGCCATGAGTTGCGGCAGTGCCGCGGCCACGGTTCCCTGCATCAATTCCAATGTGTATCTCAACAGCGGAGCCGACAGCTTCAACAACTTTACGGCGTGGTCGCCGGCTACGCGCAACCAACTGTTTGGACCGCATTACTTCGACGTCGACCTGAACCTGTACCGCAGCTTCAAGATCCGGGAAAAGGTCGCTCTGAAGATCGGTATTCAGGCGTTCAACGCCTTCAACCATCCCAATTTCGGCCAGCCCGATCCCACCCTGGGCGATGGCACGACCGGCCTGATCTCCGGGATGGCAGCCACCACCACCAGCCCCTACGGCTCGTTCCTGGGCTTCGATTCCTCCGTGCGTGTCGCTCAGCTCTCGGGGAAAATCACGTTCTAGGTTAGTCTTCGCTGCAAAACGGCCGCGCGCCCCCCAAGGGCCCGCGGCCGTTTCTGCTTTGTGGGGCGGGTTGTCAACCTGCGGCGGGTTGGTAACCCGCCTCCCGGCCAGGTTGCAGAAGCCGCCTTTGCGCACCCGGCCCCCACCCCGGCCTGCGCCAGGTGGAGCTGTCCAACTGCGGCGAGATGTTCCTGGCTACGCAAGGTCGCGCTGCATGCCGGCAACGGCGCGAACCTGAATTTCGCGAGCCAGCGGTCGCTCGACGCGCTGGTGCGGTCCGCATGCCGCGGCGCGCAGGCCGGCGGCCCGGCCATCGCCCGCGCCGGGTACCGCCGCCGCACCGGGCGCGACTACATGCGCGGAATCCGCACCCAGCTCCGGCGCGCCCCGGTATTGAACTGGGACGGCCGTGTGACCGGCTGCCGCCGCGATTTCCGGGGCGGGTTCGGCGGCAACGCCTTCACCGATGGTCTGGAAGCCGTCCTCAACGGCGAGCGAATCGCCCGCGCCCGCGACATGCTCATGGGCCGCGCGCCGGGCCGCGGCGATCTGCCCTGCGACGCGTGCGATCCGTACCACACCCTGCCGCGCGACCGCGCCTGGCTGGCCGAAGAGGAAGTGGCCGAAGCGATGCGCGCGCCGCCCACGTAGGCGTTTCTCCCGACCCGGGCCAGCGGAGCGGCAGGAGCTTCGCGGCCGCTAGTACGCGCCGTCCCCCGGACCGTACACCCTGCGCGCCGTCCCGCACCGCATGGCCCCCGAGTTCCGCGCTGCGCCCGAGGTTCCGCCCCATCAAGGAAGCGGTGGCCAATTTCGGGAGGATAGAGCGCGAAACCGCTCATCGATGAGCGGTTTTTGCGCCCGTAAGTTGCTGAAAACACAGGATCGTGTCCGCAAGAACCGCTCATCTGAGCGGTCCGTTCCGCAATTTCCATCCCGCAGCCCGCAGATTCTCCCGCCCCGCCACCCGCTCGAAAAACCCCAGGGATAGCGGCGCCAGGGCCGGGCGGTGGTAGATGCGTCCGGCCGCCAGTGCGCGGCGCCACGCCTCCTGGTAGAAAGCTCGGCCGGCGATTGGGCGCAGCGTCAGCCGCGCCCACGGTCCCACGGTTCCGGCGTCCACGGGTGCGGCCGTTTCGGCGGTCGCTTCCGGCGTCGTCGTACATCCGCCGCCTGGCCGCTGTAGGTGAGCGGGATGTCCTGCCGGCGCGCACGGCAGCCGGCCTTGGCGGCCATTTTGCAGATGGTGGTGAGCGGCCACTGCGCAGGCGCCGGCCCGATGGGGAACCTGGACGCCGGGCCCTAGGACGGCTGCCCGGGGAAACCGCCGCCGGCCGAGGTGCGGCGCAGGAGCCCCGCGCCCGCCAGGCAGAGCAACAACATCGCGGTCATGATGAAGGCCATTGGCGTGAGGGCCGGCACGTTGGTGGGCGGGCTTTGCGCCAGGAGAGTGATCGTCGAGTTGGAAGGCACGTATGTCCAGAGAACTCCCTGGCCATCGTCGCTCCAGGTGGCGATGACCGTCAGATCCACTTCATACGTCCACGTCGAAAGGCTGCCGGAGGGTACGCTGAACGTCTGCCCCAAAATGCTGATTGGCCCGCTGCACAGGGTCGAACCCCTCGGCGCCAGGCCGCGGAGGTCCTCATTACCCTGTTGCAATTCCGGAATGGTGCCGCAGGTATTGGTATACTCCTGGGTGCCGTTGATGAGCACGGTGAGGTTATAGGAATTGACGGCGGCGTCACCCGGCGGGGTGATGGTGAAGCTCGAATTGAGCGCGCCTGTGGACCCGTAGAACGACCCGGAACCGGTGCCTTGCCAGGTCATCGTCAGCGTGCAGGTTCCGGGGCCGGTGGGCCCAGTCATGCTGGCGCTGCCGTAGAGGTTCAGGCCTAGGCCGCCGTTGGTGGGAGTGCCTCCGAAACTCGGAGCCGTACCCGCACTGGTGGCGCCGCTACAGTTCGGGAGGGCTACACCCCCAAAAGTGGGCGCGTTGAAACTGGAGTTGGCATGGGCCGCGGCCACGGCCAGCAAGGCCAGCGGCGCGGCGCGCAACGCCATCCGCAACGCATTTCCGTTGAGAAGCGATTTCGCCGGCTCGAGGTAGTTGGCGATCTGCATGAACGATTCCTCCTCATGGATTCGCTGCTAGAGAAGTCCGAATCTCTGTTTCCAGCCAGTATACCGGTTTCCGGACGGTTGGGACAACCACACCTTTGAGGGTGCGAAACGGCACAATGGGCGCGGCGGCTGGTGGCGGAAAGCGGAATGCGGTCTATAGCTCACACCCGCGTCTGCCGATAGATAAGCTTACAGCGGGGCGCTGTGTTACCATTCAGGAGGCGCTGCTCGAAGCTCACGAGCCGCTTTTTCCCGAAGCGCACCGCCTTAATTTCGATGAACTTACGCTCTCTGTTCAGCTTGTTTTCGTCGGACCTCGCCATCGATCTGGGCACCGCCAATACCCTCGTCTATGCCAAAGGCAAGGGCATCGTGGTGAACGAGCCTTCGATTGTCGCCATCAACAAGACCACCGGCGAAGTGGAGGCCGTGGGCAAGGAAGCCAAGGAAATGCTGGGGCGCACGCCCGGCAACATCGTCGCCATCAAGCCCATGAAGGATGGCGTCATCGCGGATTTCAAAGTCACCGAGCGCATGCTGAATTATTTCATTCAGAAGGCGCACGGGCGCAAAATGCTGGTGCACCCGCGCATCGTCATCGGCGTGCCCAGCGAGATCACCCAGGTGGAAAAGCGCGCGGTCATGGATTCGGCCTATCGCGCCAAGGCCAGCGAGGTTCACCTGGTGGAACAGGCCATGGTGGCGGCCATCGGCGCCGGCCTGCCCATTACCGAGCCCTCCGGCAACATGGTGGTGGATATCGGCGGCGGCACCACCGACGTGGCCGTGATCTCTCTGTCCGGCATCGTGTATTCCCGTTCCGTGCGCGTGGCGGGCAACGAAATGGACGACGCCGTGATGCAGTACCTCAAGCGCAAGTACAACCTGCTGATCGGCGAGCGCACGGCCGAGACCATCAAAATGGAAGTCGGCTCGGCCTTCCCGCTGGATAAGCCGCTCACCATGGAGATCAAGGGCCGCAACCTCATCGAGGGCGTGCCCCGCACCATCACGGTGGATGACACCGAAATTCGCGAGGCGCTTTCGGAATGCGTCGCCACCATCGTCAACGCCATTCGCGTGGCGCTCGAGAGAACGCCTCCGGAACTGAGCGCCGACATCAGCGACCGCGGGATCGTGCTCACCGGCGGCGGCGCCCTGCTGAAGAACCTGGACAAACGCATCCGCGAGGAGACCGGGTTGCCGGTGTCCATCGCCGACGACCCGCTGGCCTCGGTGGTTCTCGGCACCGGCCGCATGCTCAGCGATTTCCGGCTGCTGCGCAAGATTTCGATAGACTAGAGTCAGGGTGGCTGGCGGGCGCGAGCCCGGCGTGTCACACGGTGACCGGGAATGGAATCCCCGCTGAATCGATACCGCAGCTTTACGGTTCTGGTGCTGGTGATCTTCGCACAGTTCGTCCTGCTGGCCGTGCAGGTGAAGAACGATCAGAACGTCAGCGTGATCCGCTCCTGGACGGTCACCGCCGTCAGCCCGGTGGCGCGCATCCTGGAATGGGGACGCCACAGCAGCGTGGGCTTCGTCCGGAACTACGTGCTGCTGCGCGACGCCGGGGCGGAGAACCGCCGGCTGCAATCGGAAGTCGACCGGCTCAACGTGGAGAACGTCTTTTTGAGGAACGAGCTGAACATGGCCGACCGGGCCAAGGCGCTGGAGGCCTTCGCTTCCCGCATTCCCTCCCGCACGGTGGCCGCCACGGTGTTCGCCTCGGCGGCCGGTTCGGATTCGAACGCCGTGCTGGTGGATCGGGGCTCGGTGTCGGGCGTGGAGCGCGGCATGGGCGTCATCACCCCGGATGGCATTGTGGGCAAGGTGCTCAAAGTCTACGCCACGAGCTCCATGGTGGGGCTGATCAACGACCAGGACTTTGCCGCCGGCGTGGTCACGCAGAACGGCCAGGTGCGCGGCGTCCTCAAGGGGCAGGGAAAGCCCATGTGCAAGGTGGACTACGTGCCGTTCGAGGACAAGATCGCCGACGGCGATCTGCTGTTCACCTCGGGCGACGACCACATTTTTCCGCGCGGCTTCGCCGCCGGCGTGGTGAAATCGGTGAGAAACGGGCAGCCCTTCAAGGAGATCCTGGCGGAGCCGGTCAGTCTGCGGCGCGGCATACCCCAGGACGTGCTGATCATCGTGGAAGGCGTGCACCAGGACATTCCCGAGGCGGCGCCCAGCAACCAGACGGTGTACATCAACCCCTCGCCGCCCGCCCCGGCGCAGCCGGAGGAGAACGCCTCGCCGGCCGCCGTGGGCACGGAAGCCGACCGTGTGCGGGCCCAGGCCAGGGCCATCAGCGAATCGCAGGGACACGCGTTTGGAAGCGGAGACGGCAAGATCCCCGATTTCAACGCCAGGAATCCGCTGCCGCCGGCTCCGGCCGCGGCGCCGCCGGGCGCCGATGCGCCCCCGCCGGCATCCAACAGCACCCGGCGGGCCAATCAGGCCGCGGGCGCCGGGGCGGGAGGCAAGCAGGACTGATGAGTTACTCGAGCGGCCGGATTCTGCTGAGCAGCCAGCGGGAAGGACAGGTTTCGCATTTTCGCCCCTGGGTCATGGTGCTGGTGCCGCTGGCCGCCATTCTGTTCCAGGTCTATATACCGCTGTTCTTCCAGTTCCTCAAATTCATCGAGATGCCGCTGCTGGTGGTGGTCTATTTTGCGCTCATGCGCCGCAACCAGATCGGCGGCTTGCTGGTGGGCGCCATAATCGGCCTCGCGCAGGACTCGCTTTCCAAGAACCCGCTGGGCATGTACGGCATTGTAAACACGTGGGTGGGCTACGTCGCGGCCTCGGTGGGCGCGCGCCTGGACGTCGACCACAGCGTCATCCGGTTTCTGCTGGCGATCTTTTTCTACCTGGTGCACCAGGTGTCGTACTGGATTCTGGAGCACATGTTCCTGGGCCACCAGTCGGCCTTCAAAATCGACGAATGGCTGATGTTCGGCGTGCTGAACGCCATCGTGGCCGTAGCGCTCTTCCACTTTCTCGACAAACTCCGCGAACCGGCCTAAAAAAGACCCCAGGTTATTTTTGCAGCACCGCGAAGATGGACTGCCCCAAGGGCGGCTCGATCCAGCGCTCCACCCGCGAGAGCACTGGCACAACCAGCGCATCGAACACCGCAATCTGCGCCTCCGACTGCGCGGTCCTTTTCGCCACCCGCGCGTTGAACCACCACCCGAAGAAACCCGCCGAGTTCATGTACCGCAGCACCTCGGGCCGGAATCCCGCGCGCCCGGCCACCGCCGCGAGCGACTGTTTGCGGTACCGCCGGTAGTGCCCCAGTTTCTCGTCGATCGGCCCGTACAACGACTCGAACGCCGGCACGATCAGCACCACCCGGCCGCCCTCCGGCAACACCGCGTGCATGTTCGCCAGCGCCCCGGCGTCGTCGCCCACATGCTCCAGCACGTTCAGGCAAGCCACCGAATCCAGCCGGTGCTCGCGCAGCTTCGGAAACTCCGGCGACAACACATCCAGGCACAGGCTCAGCAGGTTGGTTCTGCCGGCAAACCGGGCGCGGTGCGCCGCGATGCAACCGGGCTCGGAGTCGATCCCCACCACCAGCTCGCGGTCCGCCAGGTGTTCGGTGAAATTGCCCAGGCCGCAGCCGATTTCGAGCACGCGGGCGCCCAAGCGGGTCCGCGCCAGCCGGTATTGCCACTCGAAATACCGCCGGGCGCGCTGCATGCGGTCCTGGTCGCGGACCGTGTACTCCGCCTTGGAATGCATCGGGTCTCCGTGGCTTTGCCTGTTGCGTACGCTTGTAGTGTACGCCAGTCCGCGGCGCACGCCGCCTGCTACAATCTGAAGCGCGGCCGCCATTCATGAGCCCAACCCCCGTCTCCCTGCTGCTGGTCAGCTACTCCTACCCACCGGTGCTGGGCGGTTCCGAGATCGAAGCGCAGCGCGTCTGCGGGGAGTTGGTGCGGCGCGGCTATCGCGTCAAAGTCCTCTGCGCCGGCCTGCCGGGAATGCCGCGCGTGGCGGAATGGACCGATCCCGGCGGCGTCCCCGTCCGCATCTTCGGCGGCGGAAGCGCGCCCCCGCGCCTGGACCGGCTCTTCGCGCTGGGGGTTGCCTGGACGCTCTGGAAGGAGCGCCGCGAGTATCGACTGGTGTACTTCCTCATGCAGGGCCTGCACCTGGTCACCGGGCTGCCGGTAGCGCGCCTGCTGCGGAAGCCCATCGTCATGAAAGTCTCCGGCAGCAGTCTGATCACCGCCATGCGGCAATCCCTGGCCGGCCGCCTGGAGCTGCGCTGGCTGCGCAAGTGGGCACGCCGGGTGATGGTCCTCAACCCCGCCATGGCCGAGGAAGCCGCCGCGGCCGGCCTCCGCCGCGAGCAGTTGCGGTGGATGCCCAACCCCGTCGATACCTCGGAATTCGCTCCCTGCCAGCCGGCCGAGCGCCTCGAACTGCGCGCCCGGTTGGGCGTTCCGGCCGAGGCGCTGGTGGCGGTTTACGTGGGACGGCTGGCGCCGGAGAAGGAACTCGACAGCCTGCTGGGCGGCTTCGCCGCGGCCGCCGGGCAGTTCCCCGCGGCTTGGCTGGTTCTGGTGGGCGACGGAGCCGAGGGCGGGCGGTTGCAGTCGCGCGCCGCTTCGCTCGGCCTGGGCCCGCGGATCCGTTTCACCGGGCGGCTGGGCATCTCCGAGGTTTGCCGCTGGCTCCAGGCGGCCGACGTCTTCGCGCTGGTGTCGTCTCTGGAAGGCTTTCCCTGCTCGCTCACCGAGGCCATGTCGGCGGCCCTCCCCTCGGTGGTCAGCGGCATTCCGGCCAACCTCCAGTTGATCGATGACGGCGTCCACGGTCTGCACGCGGCGCTGCGGGACGAAGCGTCGATCGCCGGGGCGTTGGCCCGGCTGTTCTCGGATGCGGATCTGCGCGCCCGCTTCGGCGAGGCCGCCCGCCGGCGCGTGCTGGAGAACTACTCGACCGGCAAGGTGGTGGACCGCTACGAAGCCTTGTTCGCGGAGGCGCTCCAAGCGAGCTGACCTATGCTTCACCGCCTCTGGGTGCTGTTGCGCGCGATGCTGGCAGCCGTGGGCGCGCTGACCCTGCTGGTCACCTTCACGCCGCTGGTGCCGTGGGCCGCCAGCCGGCTCTCGGCCACATGGACCGACACCGATCGCGGCGTGCTGATCGTGCTGGCGGGCGGCACGGTCACCTACGCCGGGCCGGGGCCCAATCAGACCATCGGCGAAAGCGGCTACTGGCGCGCCATCCACGCCATCGCCCTGTGGCGCCACCGCCATTTCCAAACGGTGCTGGTTTGCGGAGCGTACTCCGGGGAATCCATCAAACCGCTGCTGGTGGCCAACGGGATTCCCGCGAGCGCCATCCTCGTCGAGGACCGCTCCACCAGCACCCGCGAGAACGCGCTGTTCGCGAAACCGATCCTGGCCGGCCTCCCCGGACCCTACGTGCTCCTGACCAGCGACTATCACACCTGGCGCGCCAAACGTTGCTTCGCAAAAGAGAACATCCCGGTGGAAACCCTGCCGGCGCCCGACCTGCTCAAACGGTCCAATACCCCGCTGCTGCGCTGGGGAGGGTTCTGGGAACTCGCCGGCGAATGCGTCAAGATCGGCTACTACCGCTTCCAGGGCTGGATTTGAAGCGCCGGCGACCGGCCCGCGGCCTACCCCGCATGGTGCTTTTCCAGCCAGTGTTCCAGCACCAGCAGGTGCCAGATCTGCTGCGGCGCCCACTGCCTGGCGACGGCCTCGTCCAGCGGCCCGCGCAGCGCGCCCGGCCGGATCCATCCCTCGCGTTCCAGCCGCGTTTCCCCTTTCAGCCGGTCCAGCATGCCGCTCCAGCGAGTGGCCAGCCACCGCTCCACCGGCACCGTGAACCCCTGCTTGGGCCGCGCCGCCGCCAGCGGGCTCACGCGCCGCCGCACGATCTCCCGCAGCACAGCCTTCAGCGCGCCCCCGTGGAAGCGCACTTCCGGGGGTAGCGCCGCGGCGAACTCCCAGAGCCTGGTATCGAGAAACGGCCCGCGCGCTTCGATGGAGTAGTGCATGGTGGCGCCGTCCACCTTGGGCAGGAACTCGCCGCTGAAGTGCGCCCTCAGGTGCTGCTGGAACACGTCGCCGAGCAGCCGCCGTGCCGAGGCATGCGACGGCGGAATCTCCCGCCATGGCAGGCTTAGCTCCTCCAGCCGCTGGCCCAGCAAGGCACGGGCGCGGTAGTAGGGCAGCCCGTCGTGGGCGCGGATATGGGCGCCGATCCCGCCGGTCGCGAACTCCACCAGCCGCCGCAATCGGCGGTGGGGAATCAGCCGGCTCAGCCCGCGCGCCGCGGGAGCCGCCGCCGCCGGCAGCCACCGGGCCAGGCGCTGGGCCCACCAGGCGTTGCGGAAGAACGGGTACCCCAGAAACGCGTCGTCGCCGCCGTCTCCGGTCAGCAGCACGGTGGCCGCCGGTTTCACCAGCCGCGAAACCCACAGCATAGCCTGCGCCGAGGAGGACCCGAACGGCTCGCTGAAGGCTTCGGTGAACTCGTCCAATTCGAAATCGCGCTCGGGCATGTCCACGATCTCGTGCGGGATGCCCAGAATCCGCGCCGTGTCGGCGGCCGCCGCGTTTTCGTCGGAGGGATCGCCCGTGGCGCGCACCGTGAACGCCCGGATGTTGGCGTTGGTCTGCCGCATGGCCCAGCACACCAGCGCGGAATCGACGCCGCCCGAGAGCAGCACGCCGATGGGCACGTCGGAGACCAGGCGCAGGCGCACGGCTTCCACCAGCAGCCGCTCGGTCTCCTCCACGGCTTCCCCGAAAGTGACGCGCGAGGCCTCGTCGATTTCGGGCGGCTGCCAATACCGTCGCTGGCGCATCTCGCCGCCGCTCCACTCCAGAATGGTGGCCGCCGGCAGTTTGTCGAGCCCCTCGTAAATGGCGCGGCCATCGGTGACGTATCCGAATTCCAGGTACTCCAGCACGGACTGCGGATCCACGCCGCCGCCGAACCCCGCCTTCCGCAGCGCCCCGACGGTGGAGGCGAAGGCGATCTCGCCGTCGCGCAAGGCGTACACCAGCGGCTTCACGCCCAGGCGGTCGCGCGCCAGCGTCAGCAGCCGCCGCGGGTAGTCCCATACGGCGAAGGCGAACATGCCGTGCAGCCGCTCCACCAGGGCGTCGATGCCCCACTGGCGATAGCCCCGCAACAGCACTTCGGTATCGCACTGCGAGTGAAACCTCTGGCCGAGGCTTTGCAGTTCGGCGCGGATTTCCTGGAAGTTGAAGATGCACCCGTTGAAGACGACGCCGGTGTTGCCGTCCTCGGAGAGCATGGGCTGATGCCCGCCCGGGCTGAGATCGATAATGGCCAGCCGCTTGTGGCCCAGCACGGCTCCCGGCCAGGCCGCCAGCCCCTCGGAATCCGGCCCGCGCCGCGGCATGGCGGCCATCATCCGGCGGACGGCCCGCTCCGCGCCTTCCGCGGGTCTCCCCGTCGCATAGCCGGCGATTCCACACATGTGCCTATTATTTCAGATCGCGCGGCGGGAAATGCCGCCGGCAGCCCCGCGCCGCGCTTATTCCGCGCCGGCGCGTTCCCGCTACGGCCTGATTTCCACCGGCGTGCCGGTGGGCGCCAGGCGCCAGATCTCGTCGATCTCCTCGTCGGTGACGGCGATGCAGCCCCAAGTCCAGTCCGACTGGAGATGCGCTTTGCCAATGTACCCCTGGCCATTGGGCAGTCCGTGGATCAGGATGTCGCCGCCGGGATCGACGCCCAGTTTTCTGGCCTGGGCGCGGTCGGCCGCGTTGGGGTAGGAGATGTGCAGCGCCCGGTGATACTCGCTCTGGGCGTACCGGGCGTCGATGGTGTAAAGCCCCTCGGGCGTGCGCATATCGCCCTGCCGGGTTTTCGGCCCCACCGGGTTGTGGCCCAAAGCCACGCGGTAGGAGCGCAGCACCTTGCCGTGGCTGAACAGCGTCATCTCGCGCTTGGCCTTCTGGATCACGATGCGGTCGGCCACCTCGGCGCTCAAGCCAAGGCCGGCCAGGATCAGGAACGCGGCGATGCGCGAGGCGTGTTTCATGCGATCAGGGCAGTTCTTCCAGCATCCGGTCGATGTCGGCGGGACTGATGTAGAAGTGGGGCGAGGTGCGCACCCAACCGGCGCGTGGGGATGCACAAATGCCCGCGGCGCGGAGCTTGCGGACAATCTGCGTGGCATCCAGGCCGGCCTTGCGGAAGCTGACGATGCCCGCTCCGGTGGTCGCGGTGCGCTGGCCCAACAGCTCATATCCTCTCGATTCGATGCCATTGGCGATCCGGTCGCCGAGATTTTGTATAACCGGAGCTATTTGTCCGACGCCAACTTCCAGTAAGAATTCAATTGCTGCCCGTAAACCAAAGCAACCAATAGTGTTAAGAGTTCCACATTCGTATCGTCCGGCATCCTGGCGCAAAGTCATATCACGCGAGGCGTAGTCGTTGTACCCGGCCACGTTGGTCCAGCCGAATTCTACGGGATATACTTGATCCTGAAGGGCTTGACTGATGTACAGCAAGCCGCAACCCTCCGGTCCCAGCAGCCACTTGTGCCCGTCGGCCGCCAGGGCGTCGATGTGGCTGGCCCGCACGTCGAGCGGAAATGCGCCGAGTCCCTGAATAGCATCTACTAAATAAATGCATCGGTTACGTTGGCAAATCTCACCTATTTCTTGAAGTGGCGCCCGGAAGCCCGTGAGGAACTGTACAAAACTGATGGCCAGCAGCCGCGCGCCCCGGCAGGCTTCCTCGATCCGCTCCAGCGGGTCGGTGACCGAGAGCCAGGTGACGCTCACTCCCTTTTCGCCCAAACGCACCCAGGGAAAGTAGTTGGCGGGAAACTCCTCGCGGAAGCCGACGATCCGGTCGCCGGGCTTCCAGTCGATCCCCAGCGCCACCGTGGAGATGCCTTCGGAGGTGTTCTTCACCAGCGCAATCTCGGACGATTCGGCGTTAATCAACCTGGCGGCGGCGACCCGCAAGCCATGATAGGCTGCCAGCCACTGGTCGTAGTGCAGGCTTCCGTAGCACAGGCAGTCTTCGGCCAGTTGTATCATGGCGTCGGCGGCCGGTTTGGAGAGCGGGGAGACGGCTGCGTGGTTCAGGTAAATGAGCCGCTCCCGCACTGGAAACTGGCTGGAGTAGCGCTCCCATAAAGCCTTGTCTGTCATTGGTTTTCCGTTTATTTCCGAATCCATATCTTTACTATTCCACAGGCGCTGGTTCGGGCGTACTACCGGAAGCCTCCTCGAGCAGGAACTCGCCCTCGGCCACGATTTCCGCCGGACCGGTCAGGTAGACGCTGTCCTCGAGGATGCGCAGGTCGATCGGTCCGGCCGGCGTCAGCACCCGAACCGGAGATCTTGCCATGCCGCGAAGCACCGCCGTCACCGCCGCGCCGGTCGACCCGGTACCCGAGCTCATGGTTTCCCCGGCGCCCCGCTCGAAGAAACGGACCTCGATGGTATGCTCATCCAACGCTTTCAGAAACGACACGTTAGTGCGGTTGGGGAAGTGCTTATGGCGCTCGATTTCGGCGCCCATGCGACGCCAGTCGAAATCGAAGTCCGCGACCGGCACGGCGCACTGCGGATTGCCCACCGAGAGCAGGGTGACGTCGCGGACGCCCCCGGAAAGCGGCAGATCGAAGCGCGCGGCGGCGATCTCCGGGCGGCCCATGTTCATCTCGAACACGAAGGCCGGTCCGGCGCGTTCCAGCAGGCGCAGGGTCTTCACGCCCGCGCCGGTGGCCACGCGCACCACCTCCCCGGCCAACCCGTGACGGATCAGAAAGGCGGCGGCGCAGCGCGTTCCGTTGCCCGAGATTTCGGCGGTGCTGCCGTCGGAGTTGTAGAGTTCGATGATTCCCCCGGCTTGGGCGTCCGCCGCGGGCGCCACCAGCATCCAGCCGTCTGCGCCCACCCCGGTGTGCCGGTCGCAGATGGCGCGCGCCAGGGCCGGGCGGTCGCGCTCGGGCGCGCCGGCCCGCCAGGTCAGCAGGAAATCGTTCTTGGCTCCGTGAGCCTTGGTGAACGCGATCTTCATGGCTCCATGGGTTCCACCACCACGGCGGTGCCGTAGGAGAGCACCTCGGTCACCCCGCTCATGATCTCGGTGGCGTCGTAGCGCACTCCGACGATGCCGTTGGCGCCCAACTCGGAGGCGTGCTGGATCATCAGCTCGAAGGCGTCCCGGCGGGTCTGTTCGCACAACCCGCTGAAGAGCGTGATATTGCCGCCGACAACGGTTTGCAGGCTGGCGCCCAGCGTCCCCACGATGGAACGCGAGCGCACCACGATTCCCCGCACGATGCCCAGGCTGCGCCGGATGCGGCAGCCGGGCAACTCGAAAGCGGTGGTTACGGCTTCATGAGGTACCATGTTGGTCTCCGTGTTTCAGCGCCGGAAAATCTGGATGGCCGGCTCTCCTTTCACCAGAATGGTCTTCTCCAGAGTATAGTGGGTTCCGGCCTGGCTCATGGGCTGGATGGCCCGCCACATGGGATCGCCCACGCGCAGGACGGCCCAATCCTGCCACAGAAACAGCTCCGGGCGCAGGACGGCGGCGTGCCACAGCAACCGGCTGTCCCCGGTGAAGGTGTCGCGCAGGGGGATTCCCAGGCGGCGGTACACGCCCGTCATATCGCCAAACGAGGTCACTATGCCGGAGCCCAGGCGGTAGCGCGGCCCCAGGTACGCGGCGGTTTCCCGGGTCCAGGCGAGCCGCGCGGCGGAATTGACGCGCGACTCCTCCCAGGCGATCCAGCTCCCGGGCTGCGGATGCGCCAGCCAGGGAGCCGTGGCGGCGGCCACCACCAGCACGGCCGCGACCGCGCGGGCGCGCCCCGGGGCCACCAGCGTCACCAGGCCGGCCGCCGCTACCGCCAGCAGGGGCAGCGCCGCCAGCCCGTAGCGGGTGTTGTACAGGGAGAAAGGCGGGAGCGTGGGGACGTAGATGGGGGTGCCCGAGGAATGCACGCTCCAGATGTAGAAGACGGCCGGCAGCGCCAGCAGCGCCAGCGGCCAGAACTTGCGGCGCCACAGGGTGGCGGCGGCTCCGCCTAACGCCAGCAGCGCCAGAATTGGACCGGCGCACAGTTGCACGGCCGTGCGGAAGTAGCGAAAGGCCGCCGCCCAGTCGTGCATTCCGGGATAGGGCCGGCCGTGCTGGATGGCGCGCGCGGAATACTGCCCGCTGTAAAACGCCCAGGTGTCGCCATCCAGGAACCAGTTGTGTCCCAGCCAGAACAGCGGACCGAGCGCCGCCAGGAATCCGAAAATCAGCGCGGCGGGGATGCGGCGTTTCCCCACCGCCAGGAAGTACGCCGAGACGAACGGAATCAGGAACCATCCCTCGTAGCGCGTGAGCGTTCCCGCCAGGGCCGCCAACCCGGCGCCGGCCGCCGCCCACAGGCCGCCGCCTTCGGCGAAACGCACGCTGCAATAGAAAACCCCCATCAGGCAGGCCAGGAAGATGGCCTCGGTCATGGCCGTGGACTGGAGATACATCATGTTGGGATTGAGCGCCACCAGGACGGTCGCGGCCAGCGCCGCGGCGGTGGAATCGAATACCAGGCGCACCGCGGCGAAGAGCAGCCACCCGGCCAGCACGAAGCACGCCGCCGGGGGGATTGCGCCCGCCAGACCGTTGCGCCACAACCGGTCCACGCGCGCCAGCGGCGCGATCAGCCAGTGCGGCAGCGGCAGCCACACGGTGCCCACCTGCTCATAGCCGGGCGTGAGGTTATCGGCGATGCGGCGCGCGATGTTGAGGTGAGCTTCGGCGTCCCCGTAGTAATATTGCCAGCCCTGGGAGTGGACCAGCCAGACGGCCGCGGCGCTCCAGGCCGCCAGGCCCAGCACCACCCAGAGGCCGGCGGGGAATCCCGAACGGCGGTCTTTCAGTTTCGGCATCCAGGTCCGATCCTACCGCCGTTCGGACCCGCGGGACAAAGGCGGCCGCCGTTCAGAATGCCATGCAGTTCACGAACTCCTGGTAGCGGGCGTCGATTTCTTCGCGCCGCAGGGTGCGGAAGCGGTCCACGCCAAACTGCTCGCAGCAGAAGCTGCCCATCACCGAGCCGTAAATGACGGCGCGGCGCAGTTCGGTCACATCCGCATCGGCCAGGGGCGAGCCGGTTTCCCGTCCCGCCAGGTAGCCGATGAACCCTCCAGCGAAGCAATCGCCGGCGCCGGTGGGATCGATGAGCGTATCGAGCAGGTAGCCGGGTGCGGCGAAGTGCATGTCGCGCCGGAACAGGAGCGCGCCGAACTCGCCGCGCTTGATGACCAGCGTGTGCGGGCCCATTTCGAGAATGGCGGCGGCCGCGCGGCGCAGGTTCCGCTCGCCGGAAAGCAGGCGCGCCTCGCTGTCGTTGATCAGCAGGAAATCCCATTCGCGGATGGTCTCGAGCAACGCGGGGCGGAAATCCTCGATCCAGTAATTCATGGTGTCGCCGCCGGTAAGTTTGAGCCCGGGCATCTGCGCGCGGACCATCTTCTGCAGCGAGGGCTGGATGTTGCCAAGGAACAGGTAAGGCTCGGAGCGGTAGCTCTCGGGGAGTTTCGGGTTGAAGCCGGCGAACACGTTGAGGTCGGTGCGGAGCGTGGCGCGATCGTTCATGTCGGAGGAATAGACGCCCTGCCAGAAAAAGGTGCGGCCGCCGGCGACGCGGTCGAGGCCCTCCAGGTCCACCTGGCGGGAAGCCAGCAGATCGGAATCCTGGTGGGCAAAGTCGTCGCCCACCACGGCCACCAGTTTCACGGGAACGAAGTAAGCGGCAGCCAGCGAAGTATAGGTAGCCGAACCGCCCAGCATGCGGTCTACTTTCCCATGCGGCGTCTTCACGCCGTCGTATGCGACGGAACCTACAACGACGAGTGACATAACAGCAAAGATTGTAACAGCGGCGCAACAGTTTTGGACGTACCGGAAGTACTGGAAGAGTCCTCACTTATCGCCTGGGAAGATGGTGCGGGTCAAGTCCGGTTCCGGTTTGGAGCGCCAGGCGAACCACCAGCCCGCGCCGGCGGCGGCGGCGGTCAGGATCCAGACGGCAATATCGAGCCCGTCCACCGGCTGGCGGAACATCACGCCCGCCAGGCACAACGCCGTCCGGATCAGCCAACCGGTGGGTTTGGACGGCTTTTGCCAGCCTCGGCGGACGCCCACCAGGGCGCGGGCGGCCATCGCGGCGCAGCCGGCCCCGATGAGTCCCAGCACGGCGCGCAGAAATTCCATGGATCCCGGCATGTCACCAAGATGGCGCAACCGGCGGCTGCAAGCAAGCCTTCGGGTGGGGGCTGCGGGGGAAGTGGCCGGCGAGCTTGGGCCTGCGGACACGCGCAATCGGGCTGGGCGGGCGCTGTGCAAGGACATCCTGCCCGGCATGGCGGTGGGCGGCAACCGGGTTGGGTGCGGTTTCCCAGGCCACTGGGCGAGCTTCGCTCGCCGGGCGGATTGCCAATCCGCCGCAGGCTGCCAGCCTGCCCCACCACGCGCCATGGTCCCGCGCGCGGTATATACTCGCTATGGAGGAACACTAAACCACAATGAGACGTTTCGTTTGCGTTCTGTTGACTGCTGCCGCGCTGGCCGCCGGCTGCCTCGTCGCCCAGGACCGTCCGTGGTCCAGACGGGCCAGCACCGTCAGCCCGGAAGCCAATGCCAAGGCGACTGTCGCCGGCAAGACCATCGCCATCAACTACTCCGCGCCGTCGCTGCGCGGCCGTGCCATTTTCGACATCATGAAGAACGACCGGACCATGCCGGTATGGCGCGCGGGCGCCAATGATGCCACCCTGCTGAGCACGGATGCCGATCTGGATGTGGGCGGCCTGGCCGTTCCCAAGGGCGAGTACACGCTGTTTGTCTCGCTCGAAGATACCGCCAAGTGGCAGCTTATCGTCAACAAGCAGATCCACCAGTGGGGTCTTTCTTACAACAAGGCTCAGGATCTTGGCCGGGTGCCGATGGCCATGGACAAGCTGCCGGCCACACAGGAAACGCTGGAGTGGAGCGTAACCGGCCTGGGCGGCAGCAAGGGCAAGATCCAGTTGGCATGGGAGAAGTACGTCGCTTCGGTGCCATTTACCGTGAAGTAACTTGAACCTCCATGACGGCGGGACGGGGTGAGCGTCCCGCCGGTACTCCATCTTCACGGCTTCTCAGCCGCGGCCGCGCCGTGTGAGAGAATGGCGTCTGATGGCGGAAACATCGATTGTGGCGGAAGCTCTGGCGAAAGCCCTGGCGGAGAAGATCGGCGCCCGCTCCGCCCGGGTGGGCGTGGTCGGGCTGGGATACGTGGGCCTTCCCCTGGCGGTGGAGTTCGCCAGGGCCGGGTTTCATGTCACCGGAATCGATATCAACGGGGAGAAAACGCGCCGCGTGAATGCGGGCGATTCGTACGTGGGCGATGTCCCCAGCGCCGCGCTGGGCCCGCTGGTGGAGGCCGGGCGCTTGCGGGCCACCAGCGATTTCGCCGCCGTGCGCGAGCTCGACACCATCAACATCTGCGTCCCCACGCCCTTGCGCAAGACCAAGGACCCGGACATGAGCTTCATCGTTTCGTCGGTGGAGGAGATTGCGCGCCATTTTCACCGGGGCATGCTGGTGATTCTGGAATCCACCACGTATCCGGGCACTACCGACGAAGTCGTGCTGCCCATGTTGTCGAAGGCGGGGCTGGAAGTGGGCCGCGATTTCTTCCTGTGCTTTTCGCCGGAGCGCGTCGACCCGGGCAATCCGCAGTACCAGACGGCCAACATTCCGAAAGTGGTGGGCGGAGTCACGCCGGCGTGCACCGAAATGGGCCGCCTGTTTTACGCCCAGGCGCTGGAGCGGGTGGTGCCGGTGAGTTCCACGCAGGTGGCCGAGATGGTCAAGCTGCTGGAGAACACCTTCCGCATGATCAATATCGGGCTGGCGAATGAAATCGCCCTGATGTGCGACCGCATGGGCATCAATGTGTGGGAAGTGATCGACGCGGCCTCCACCAAGCCGTTCGGCTTCATGCCGTTCTACCCGGGGCCGGGGCTGGGCGGGCACTGCATCCCCATCGATCCCTTCTACCTGTCCTGGAAAACCAGGCAGGCGGGCATCGAAGCCCGCTTCATCGAACTGGCCGGCTACATCAACGGGCAGATGCCGCAGTTCGTCGTGGACAAAGTGCAGAACGCGCTCAACGATCTGGGGAAGCCGGTCAAGGGCACGCGCGTGCACATCATGGGAGTGGCGTACAAGAAAGACATCGACGATGTGAGAGAATCCCCGGCGCTCGACGTGATGCTGCTGCTCCAGCGCCGCGGGGCGGTGGTGAGCTACAGCGATCCGCACGTGCCGCGGGTGGCGCTGGACGGGCTCACCCTGCAATCGGCGCCGGAGGAAGCCGCGGCCGAGGCGGATTGCGTGGTGATCGTGACCGACCACAGCGTTTTCGACTATGCCGCGCTGGTGGAGCGCTCGGCCCTGATCGTGGACACGCGCAACGCTCTCAAGGGATTTAGTTCGGGGCGCATCGTCCGCCTGTAAACTCAGGTGAGCTTTGGGGATAGGCCCTAAATGGCTAGTCCCGGGAGCTTGACAACCCCGCCAATCCCGCGCAAGCTAAAAATTGCGAGGTGGCCATGATGTCCATTTGGAGGCTGGCGCGGTTGGGGGTGGTCCTGGCGCTGGGAATTGGCGCGGCGGTGGCGCAGCCCGTGACCTCGGCCAAGTCCGGGGTGGTGTCGTATCTCGAAGGCAAGGTCTACCTGGGGGACGAGCGGCTGGAGTTTTCCACGGTGCATTTTCCGCAGATCAAGGAAGGCGGCACGCTGCGCACCGAGGATGGACGCGCCGAGGTGCTGTTGACCCCTGGAATGATCCTGCGCCTGGGCGAGAACAGCTCTCTGAAGATGCTCACCAACCGGTTGATCGACACGCGCCTGGAACTGCTCACCGGCTCGGCGGTGGTGGAGGCCGACAACGTGGAGAAGGACACCTCCGTCACGGTGGTCTGCAAATCCGGCACGGTGGGGCTTTCCAGGTTGGGGATCTACCGCTTCGACGCCGAACCGGGGCGGCTCAAAGTGTTCAAGGGCCTGGCGGATGTGAGACTGGGCTCGGAAACGGCGGAATCCATCGAGGTGCCGGGCGGGAAGACGATCAGCCTGGGTGGCGATACGGCGACGGCGGAGAAGTTCAATATCGAGGATACCGATTCGCTGGACCGCTGGAGCGGCCGCCGGGCGGGCATGGTGGCGGCGGCCAACCCGTCGGCAGCCAGGCAGACGGCTTCCACGCGGCCCTGGTTCACGGTTGGCATGGGATTGGGAATGGGGTATCAGACGTGCGGCTGGATCTGGAATCCGTGGTTTGGAATGTACACCTACGTTCCCTGCAATGGCACCATGAACAGCCCGTACGGCTACCGGTATTGGAGCCCGGGCACGGTCGGGGAGGTCTACTACCACCCCACGGTGTACTCGGGTCCCACGAATTCGGGTTACAGCTCGGTGCCGTACAGCAGCTCGGCGGCGTCGACGATGAACAGTTCGGCGGTGGTGAACTCGACGTCGTCGGTGAGCACGGCATCGTCCAGTTCCATGGGGTCCACTTCGTCGGCCGCGGCGGCTTCATCCTCGGCCGGACACGGTTCCGCGAGCGGCGGCGGCGGGCACCACTAGCCCGCGCCCTGGGCCGCATCCGCACCGCTTCAAGTTCCGAGCGCGGTGCTGGTGTGCGCGCCCGTGGATTTCCCACCGATCCAGCAATGGACGCGGATCTGGAGTGTTTGCTAGGATTTGTATGTGCCCGCATCGTAACGCCGCGAGCCGGGATTGGTTGTAACGCCGCTTGAGGACGGTTCGTCCAAAAAGTACTCGAAGGTTCAGAGGCTTTGGGGAGCGGACTGTGGCGCAATGCACCGCTCGCGAACTACCAGGGAGGTTAGCAGTGTCTCGCAATTCCATCGAACCGGACCGGGCGTGTGGCATTCGCGCCGGCCGGAGGCTGTTGAGTTTCGCGGGTATAGTGGCGGGCCTGCTGCTGCCCGCCCCGCTTCCGGCGCAGCCCAGTTACATCATCTCCACCATCGCCGGATCGGGCGGCACGGCGTATTCCACCACCGCCGGCTCGGCGGGCGACGGAGGGGCGGCCACCAGCGCGTACCTCAATACTCCCATCGCCGTGGCGATCGACTCGTCGCACAACATCTACATTTCCGACAGCGGGAACAACAAGATCCGCAAAATAGTCAACGGCATCATCACCACCATGTCCGGGAAGCAGAACGCCGGCTTCAGCGGCGACGGCGGTCCGGTCGCCAACGCGCTTTTCGACAGCCCGTACGGGTTGTGGTTCGACAATCATGGCAACCTCTTCATCGCGGATCTGCTGAACCAGGTGGTGCGCGAAGTGTACGCCAGTAACGGCACCATCCAGACCGTGGCCGGCAACAACAGCGCCAACTTCTTTGGCGACGGCGGCGCGGCTACCAACGCCGCGCTGAACCAGCCCTACAGCGTAGCGGTGGATGGGGCGGGCAACGTCTATATCTCGGACAGCAATAACAACCGCGTCCGGGTAGTGAATCCGGCAACCGGAAACATCGCTACTTACGCCGGCAACGGCTATAACATTTATGCCGGGGATGGCGGCCAGGCGGCCAGCGCCAGCATTTACCGGCCTTACGGGCTGGCAGTGGACGCGGCGGGCAATCTCTATATCGCCGATAACGGCAACAATCGCGTCCGGCGTGTGGGAACCAATGGCATCATCACCACCATCGCGGGGACCGGAACCGCCGGCAGCGCGGGCGATGGCGGGCTGGCTACCAGCGCCCAACTGAGCCATCCAGCGGGGGTGACTTTGGATTCCTCGGGAGACATTTTCATCGCCGATTACGGCAACAGCCGCATCCGTGAGATCACCCCTGACGGGATCATCCATACCATCGCGGGCGGCACCGGCGTGGGATATACCGGAGACGGGTTTATCGCCAGCAACGCCAAGCTGAATTTCCCCAGCGGCGTAGCGGTGGATTCCTCGACCGGCAAGGTTTACATCGCCGATTCGAGCAACAACGTGATCCGCATGCTGACGCCCGGGGCGCCCTCGGTCGCGGGCGTGCAGAGCGCCGGCCAGTTCGGCGCATTCTTGTCCGTCGCGCCAGGCTCCTGGATCGAGATCTACGGCTCCAACCTGGCCATCGACAGCCGGCAATGGACCGGCGGCGACTTCAACGGCATCGCCGCTCCCATGTCTCTGGACGGAACCTCGGTGACCGTCGGCGGCCAGGCGGCTTACGTCGGCTACATCGGCGAGGGGCAGGTGAATGTGCAGGTCCCCGCCAACGTTCCCAGCGGACAGCAGCCGCTCATCGTGAAGAGCGCCTACGGAACCAGCGCGGCGTTCAACGTAACGGTCAACGCCGCCGAACCGGGACTGTACGCGCCCTCGTGGGCCATGGTGAACGGCACCCAGTACCTGGGGGCGGTTTTCGCCAATACTACGACGTACGTTTTTCCGCCGGGCGCGGTCTCCGGGTTCACATCTCAGCGCGCCAAGGCTGGAGATACGATCACTCTCTACGGCGTCGGATTCGGCAGCGTGAGTGGGGACGTTTCCGCCGGCCAGATCGTGCAGCAGCTCAATACGCTCACGCTTCCGCTCCAGGTCTTCGTCGGGGGAACCCAGGCCAATGTGACGTACCAGGGCCTGGCGCCGGGCTTTGTGGGCCTGTACCAGTTCAACGTGGTGGTGCCGGCGGTTACTGCCAGCGACAAAGTCCCCGTGACCTTCAACCTGGGAGGCACGCCCGGCACGCAGACAGTGTACATTGCCGTGCAGTGAGCGGCGGGAACCGGCGGATCGGGCTAGACCGCGTGGCGGAGCGGCCGGTAGCGGCGGCTGGCCCGGACGCCAATGAGTTCCGCCACTTCGCCCAGCAGGTTGGGCAGATTCTCGGTGTAAATGGCAACCTCGTGGTTGGCCTGCCTGGATCGCCGTTTGGCGGCTTTCGGCTCGTAGGAGGTAACTACCGCGGTTGCCGGATGGTATGGCTTGACCCGCGCGTAAGACAGCACATTCCGGCCGTGGCGCGAGCCAAACTCCGAACCGCTCAAGACCAGCTCGTACTGTCCTTCATCGAGCTTGGCAAACGCTTCCGAGGGGCTGGCGGCCACATCCACGGAGTAACCACCGGCCTGCAGAATCGTTTGTAGTGCTAAGCGGGGCGCTAAGTCGCCGTGAACCAGGAGCACCCGGGCCAGATCTAACGCCCGGCGCTCCCCGCCGCCTAGCTGCGGCATTGGAGCCTTAATCATTGTCGGTCTATAGTCTACTTTAACCGAAGTCGCCGGTTTTTCAGCCATCTAAATTTCGCGCGGAGTTCCCCGGAGGCGCTTGTTATCTACATGTGGCGATCCCAGGTACCGTGGGTACCAGAGGTACCAGAAGAAGGCGCAGGGGAGTGTTTGGAAGTAACTTCCCAGAGGCTGGGATGGCCGTGGTGGGACTCCCGCCCGGACAGGGATCGCGACGGGCCGGCCGCGCCACGGGCGCGGTTCCCAAAGGTGGACGTGGTGGGGCGTCTCGCGGCGCCCCGGGGAAGCCTCTACGGCCGGTCGCTGCGTGGTGGTGGGGCGAAACGTTGGGCGGCGCGCGGGCGCAACACCGGCCCCAGGATACCCACCAGCTTGGCCATGTCCGAATGGGTGTACAGAACCTGCGCCGCCCCACCCGCAGGGATGGAAACCTGGTGAGAAACACCGCTCGCCACCAGCCATTTCAGGAGAACCACCGATCGCAGGAAGGTCTGCGCGAATACCCCGGCGCCAAACGCGTGGTTGAGAACCGCGAACAGCTCGGGCCCGCTGCCGGCACGCGCCATCCACCACACACTGGCCCCGATGGGCAGGATCATGGTGAACATGTAGGCCTGGCGGCAAACCCGGCGCATAGCGGGATACCGGAGGCACAACCTGCTTTGCAGCAGGGCGAAACAGGCCAGCCAGGCGAACCAGGTCAGAAACTCCAGCACGACCGTCGACGGTTTGGCCATTAGGAGACGCTACTCGATAGCTGGTCCGAAATACCCCTGCGCCAATGCCGGTTCGGCCTCCAGGGCCTTGCCCCAGCAGGAGCGCGCTTCATCGGATCTGCCGTTGGTCTCCAGGATGCGTCCCAGATTCAGCAAGGCTTCCGGCATATCCGCCTGTTGTGCGAGGGCTTCGCGATACATGGCGACGGCCTTATCGAGGCGGCCGTTTTTCTCATGCATGAGCCCGGTGTTGTACAGCACCTCGGGCGAGTTTTCGCCGAGGTCGATGAGGCGGACGTGGTATTCCAGGGCGGCGTCGAAGTCGTTGGCCTGAATAGACAGCGCGGCCAGCCCGCGGAGAGCGTCCAGGTTCTTGGAGTCGGTCTCCAGCATCTTCTCGTAAATGCGCTCGGCGCGCTCGCGTTCTTCCAGACCGTTGTAGGCCAGCGCCAGGTTGGCGTAAGCTTCCGGCCAATTGGGCCGGAATTTCAGGCAGCCTTCGAAGGCTTCGGCGGCGCCGCGATAGTCCGACCGCTGCAGCCGCAGATATCCCAGGCGGAAGCGCGCTTCTTCTTCCTTGGGGGCCTTTTCCAGCACCATCTTGTACCACCGCTCGGCTTCGTCGGGCTGGTCGTTGTGCTCCAGCAGGAGAGCCATGTTCCAGAGCGGGGCGAGCGCGTCGGGGGCGGCCTGCATGGCGCGTTCATAGGTGGCCCGCGCGGCCGTCAGATCGTGAAGCTGTTCCTGCACGATTCCCAGGTTGGTGAGCGCTTCGGCGGATTTCGGTTTCAGCTTGAGGGCTTCCTCGTAGGCCTCGGTCGCCTGCTCCCACCGTCCCGACTTCTGGTGCGCCAGCGCCAGGTTGAACCAGCCTTCGAAGTGGCCGGGAACCGCCGACACCAGCAGCGTGCAGAACTTGGCGGTGAGGGCATGCTCACTGGCGGCGCAAGCCCATGCCGCCAGGCCTTCCAGCGCCACCGTGGAATCGGGGCGAAGATCCAGCAGCCGCTCGGAGTACTCGCGGACCATGTCGAAGTCTTCCTTCGCCATGCCGATGAGGATCAGGTTGGACAGCGATTCCTCGGAGTCCGGGTCGCGTTCCAGGATCTGCTGGTACAGTTTGGAGGCGTCGTCGGCATGGCCCATCGACTGCAGCGCCGCGGCCTTGCCGAATATGGCGTCCTGGTTGTCGGGCTGAAGTTCCAGGCACCGTTCGAAGGCGAACAGCGCCGACTTGGGATCCTCCAGGCGCAGGTGGCACACGCCTAGACCGAGATGGCCGTCGAAGTTGGACGGGTCCAGGGTGGCGGCCTTGTGGAACGCCTCGCAGGCGTTGTCGGACGCCCCCATGCGTTCGTGGCACACCGCCAGGTTGAACCAGCCCATGGCGTACTGCGGCTTCATCTGGACCAGGCTCCGGTAACTGCGGGCCGCGTCCTGGAAGGCGCCCAGTTCAAACTGGATGTGGCCCATGGCGCGGTACAGTTCCGGAGAGGCTTCATTAGCGGCTATGGCGCGCTGCAACTGCTGCAACGCTTCCTCACGCCGGCCTGCGAGATGCAGCGCGACGGCGCGGGCCAGGAACCCGCCCTTGGCGGGCGCTGGTCCTCCATCTTTATCCATCACCTCCAGCTCGCTCTGCCGGGGGCTTGGGACCTTCACGCTTCGAATTACTGTCGTGCTCATCGCTTCACATCCTTCAGGCCGGGGCTTCCCGAATAGGTCAGCCTCATCCAATACAGTCGCGCACGGTCATCCGGCGCGCTTCCAAAACCGACTCCCCCCATGGGCAACCGGTCGTCGCTCCAACTGTCCACGGCCTGCCCTTCCAGGAAGACCGCGAAATCCTTGCCCTTCACGCTGGTGCGAACGGCCAGTGCCGTCCGCGCGTTGCTGGTGACCTGCACCGGCTTGGTTACCGCCGGTCCGGGAACGCCGGCCGCCACGGAAGAACGTTCGAATAAGTAACCACCCTCCGGATTGACCCGCAGGACCGCCCGATAGTAGTCGTTCGTATCGGACGCGCGGAACACCCAGGTGACGCTGCTCTTCTCGACCCGCACCAGGAACTCCATGTCGTAATCGACCAGTTCCAGGGAAGGCGAGAACAGCGCCAGCGACCCGGTTCGGGCTCCCGCCGCATCCAGGCGCCAGTCCGCTACATTGCCCACCCAATTGCCGCAACCGGAAGCGAAATGCTCTTCCAGGCGGACGTCGGCGGGCACGGGCGTTTTGGGGGCCTCGGCGGCCGCCGCCGGGCCGCGCTCCTGCTTCTCCTTGTCCTTGGAGTACCCGAACATGATGGCCGGGCTGGAGCGGTACCATTCGCAGCGCAGGGAAGATTCCAGCGGGGTGGTGTTCCATCTGACCGCCGAAACGGTCACCACCGGCGCGGTGGTGTCCTGGGCCGAAGACTCCGAAATGATGGGAGGACGCGCCACCGGCCACTCCTTGCCTCCCCGCGTGAACGGTCCCGGCGCACCCGGAAAACGCGGCTCCCTGGTGGGCATGGCCTGAGCCGCCAGGGGCGGCGGCGGGGCGGGGAACAGCCGGGTCAGATCCAGCTTGCGCGGGTCGTCGTTCCAATCCAGCGCGCTTCTCCGGCGGGGGGCGATGACCACCGGGCGGCGGCGGAGTTGAGGCGGGCGGAATCCTTGAGACCGCGACTTCCGCTGATCCTTGCCCACCAGCGCGTCGACCGCCAGGGTGCGCACCTCGCAGGACCGTGAAAACGGCGGATAGACCGCCGCACGCCGGCTCAACAGCGACTTGGCCATGGACGGCTTGCGCCGGCCGATCTGCAACACATCGAACAGGCGGTGGCCGGTCTTCGGCGGCGGGACGGAAGTCCGGGGCATGGTCAACTGGGCCCGCTGGACGCTGGCCCTGGACTTCATCTTGCGCGGGGCCCTGGGAACCGCCATGGTGCCACGGGACATGCGCGCGCCGTTCTGTTCCATCAGCCGGGAGACGCGCTTACCCAATACGCTGGGGGTTCTGGGCTGCAGGCAGGCGGGCTCCGAGTGAATTACGGTAGTTACGGGGAGAGCCGCCGCCATCGGCCTAAAGTTCATCACCGCCCCGCGTATGGTGGCGATCTGGGCGGCGGGATAACTACGACTGTCGAGAGCGGATGAACTTTCGGGCTGAACCAGGGTGATGGGCTTCAGGTTTTCCCGGCGGCGCATGAGGGTGGCCACCTTGTTGGCCTCCATCAGCCGGTCCATGCCCAGGCGTAAGCGGTGTTGATTGCGGTGTTCTTTCGAGCAGTATTCGTCTCCGCCGGCCCGAAGGCGGCTCAACGGCTTCCCGCAAAATTGGCAAGTCCTCACGCTCATTTTTGGCTAGATTATAGGAAAAATCGCGTCAAATTACCACGATAAAAGGTGGCAACGTTAGTCTATTAACCAAGGTTAATAGACTGATATCAAAACCCTTAACCTAAAGTCCCATGTTACCCCAAGTACCCTGCTGATTTTGGTTAGTAGGGCGAAAATTGTTGCCTCTTCGGGTCAAAATTCCGGTAAAATCGACCCAGAGACGGCGCTTCAGGAAGCCATGGCGCCGCCGGAGGCACTAGCCATGATTGAGTCCACCGCGCGAGTAGAACGCAGCCCCGTCGGGTCGCCCTCGCGGCCGGGTTACCTTTGGGAAGTCCCGCAGAAGCCCGTATCCGTTTATCTGCCGTTTGAAATGATTGACCGGCTTGAGAGCCTGGTCGTGGAGAGCTTCCGCTCGCTCACGTCCAAGGGCTCCGAGATTGGCGGAGTGTTAGTGGGCCGGGCCTCGCAGGGAAGTCCCCTGGTGGTTCTGGTCGAAAACTTCGAACTGGTCTCGTGCGACTACAGCCGTGGCCCGCTGTACCGGCTGTCGGAAGTCGACATGGGGCGATTCGAACGGGCCATTGAGAGCAGCAGCGGCAGCGGATCGCGTGTCGTCGGCTTCTTCCGCAGCCATACCCGGAAGGGTCTGTCGCTCGACCCCGACGATGTAGCCTTCCTGGACGTGCGATTCCGCGACCCCCAGCAGATCGCCCTCCTGGTGCGGCCTTTTGCCGCCAAGGCTTCGACGGGCGCCATCTTCATTCGTGAGAGCGGGACCATGCGCACGGAGTCCAGTTACCTGGAGTTTCCGTTCCGCTCCTCGCAGCTCACGCCGGCTGCAGCTCCGCCCAAGATCGATAGCGCCCCTGCCGCCGAGCCGCCCCCGGCGGCCGCTCCGGCGCCGCAGAAGGCGCCTGTCCGAGGGCAGATCGTGCCCATTGCGTCGCGCCGCGAGATTGCCGTGCCGCCGCCCGCGCCGGCGCCCGAGCCAGTTGCTCAACCGGCCCCCGTGGTCGAACCGCCGCCGCCGGCCGCAGTGCAGCCACCCCCTCCGCCTGCGGCCCCCAAACCGCCCATCGAGGCGGCCGTGCGCGCCCCCGAGAAACCCGCCGAGAAGCCCCCGGAGCGGACGGCCGAGAAACCGGCCGAGAAACTGGCCGCGCGGCGAGCCGAACCGGCTCTGCCTAAGTCTCTTACACAACTCGAGGAAGCTCCGGCCGAGGCCAAGGGTGGAAGCAAATTCGTCTGGGTGGTGGTGCTGCTGGCGCTCCTAGCAATGGCGGGTGGCGGGTACTTCTTCTATCCCGGATTTCACAAGGCCGCCCCTCCACCGTCAACCAGCGCCGATAACTTGCAACTCGGCCTTTCGGTGGAACACTCCGGGCCGGATCTGCTGTTGACTTGGAACCGCGACTCCTACGGCGCCAAAAACGGCAAGGTTGGTAAGTTGCTGGTTTCCGATGGCGACAGCCGCCAGAACTACGACATTGATCGCGCCCAACTTGTCAGCGGCTTAGGCGTGGTTTATTCGCCCCTGACACAGGACGTAAGCTTTGAGATGGAAGTGACCAACGACAAGGGTGTGATTGTCGGCAGAGGCGCCGCGCGCATGCTCCATCCGCGGCCTTCGCCCCTGGGCGAACCGAAGGATTCGGCGGCTTCCAAGCAGCCCACGACCCCCACGGCCAAGACCGACACTCCGGCTGAACCCGGCGCCGCAGCCAACCCGGCTCCGGCGGGAGACGCTGCCGCGGAGAAGCCCGCCACGCCCGCTCCGGTTACTCGTAAGGCTTTCAACCCGGATTCTTTGGCTGGCAACCGGCTTCGTCAGGCCAGCCCAACGGATCTCTCCAACGCCATGCCCGACGCCCCCAGCGTTGGCGCCGGCGCCGCCCCGCAGGCGGGCTCCTTGCCAGGCGCGAATCTGGGTGGCATTGCTCCTCCGCCGCCCCGGACCAACGCCGCTCCGCCGCCGCCCCCAACCAAGGCCTCGGCCAGCCAGATCAGCCAGGCGGTACTGGTGTACAAGCGCGATCCCGAATATCCCAAGATCGCCCAGCAGATGGGCCAGCGCGGGGTGGTTGAACTGGTGGCGACCATCGGCCTGGATGGCCGGGTCAAGGGCGTCAAAGTCTTGAAAGGCCCCCCGATGCTGCAGAAGCCGGCGCAGGAGGCCGTAATGCAGTGGGTCTACAAGCCGACGCTGCTCAACGGCACACCCGTCGAGAACGAAACCCACATCAGCATCAATTTCGAACCGCCAAGATAGTAGAAACCGGAATGGCCGGCGGCCCCGCCGCCGGCCACTCATCTCCTTGCCCTCCTGCCCGCCTGAATCTCCCCAACCAGCACCCCCCGATGGAGCCATCCGTCCGCAAGGGTCCAGCCGCGTGCGTTCACTCACACTTGTCCCCTTGAGCAAATGAGGGTGATAGCGGAATATCGCACAGCTCGGCGCCGGCTTTCCCTGCCGGTGGGCTCTACGCCACAGGCTCCGGTTCCGGCGCCCTGGGGGCTTCCGCTTGTGCAGCCTCGGCTCTCAGGATGGCCGCCACGTCGTTCACAAACAGGACCGTTTCTTCCCGTCCGGCGCCTTCCGGGGCCAGCAAAGCCAACGCGTCGAGGCGATCCGCCGTCAGGTTCGCCGCGCTCCCCTCGGCGGACCGCAGGAAACGCTCAAAGTCCATCCGCTGTTGTTCCAGGGTCAATTGCCGCCAGGCTTGGAAAGCGCGCCGGTGCATCCCCGCAAGAGTGCGGGAAGTCTCCTCGGGGCCGAATTCGCGTTCCGAGGTTTCGTCGCGGTATTTCCCGGTGGAGAAATCGCGGAAGGACGCCAGGTAGTAGACGCAGCCGAAGGTGGAGGCGATCCAGGCGCCTCTTTCCGCCCAGTGGTCCAGGCAGGTCCGGCCCACCGATTGGAGGATGGCGGCCTCGGTCTGGGGCGCGTGGTCCTCTTCGGTCAGGAAGCAACTGTCGAAAGCGCGGTCGAGGATATGGTCCGTGAGCTCCAGTGGGAGTTTTTCGAAGTGGAGCAGGTTCAGGGCATGGGTGAGGACGTCGCGCGGGTGGCAGCGCCGGAACGGCTTTCCGGTGCGGGTGTAATGCCGCTCGATGAACCGCGACACGATTCCGTCGGGGCAGGGAATCCGGTGCTCGAAGCAGTACCGCTCGAAGATCTGCACAAACTCGTTCAGCGCCGGCCCGCGCATCATCAGCTTGTACTGGATGCGGCGCAGAAACGCCTCGTCGCCAAAGCTGGCCGGGTTCAGGTTGGTGGAGAATGACAGGAACGTCTCGAACGGAACCGTCATCTTCCCGCCCGACAGGAAGCTGAGATAGTCCACCTTCCGGTCCATGGGAACGATCCAGCGGTTGAGAACCTCCGTGGGAGTGGCGCGCTGCCGCCCGAAGTCGTCGATCAGGTAAATGCCGTTGTTGGCCTTCAGTTGGAACGGCGCTTCATAAACCTTGGAGGTCCGGTTGTACCGCAGGTCCAGCATGTCCAGCGTCAACTCGCCGCCGGAGACGATGAACGGCCGGCGGCACTTCAGCCAACGGCGGTCGTGGCTCCGCTCCACCGAAACCGCCAGCACCGATGGCTCATCTTCCTCCACCCGCTCGTGGTAGACCGGGTCGTAGACCTGGATGATATTGCCCTGGCACTCCAGGGCATAGGGCACGAACACCCGCATGGCATCCAGGTTGTTCAGCGAACTCATGAGAAACGTTTTGCCGTCGCCCGGCTTCCCGTAGATCAGCAGCGAACTGCCGGCGCTGACCGCCGGGCCCACCTGGGAGAGCAGGTGTTCGGTAATCACCATGCCGCGGAACGCCTGGCGCAGCGCCTCTTTGGTCAGCCAGCCGGACCTCGGCCGCTGCTTCTTGACCAGGTCGGTGTACTGCTCCAGTGGCACCGGCGCCGGTCCGGAGTAGGTGTTCGACTCCAGGTACTCGCGGGTGCGCGCCCGGCCGGCTTCGCTCAGGGTCAGCAGCGCGCCCACATTGCCGATGCCGATGGAGCGCTTGACCACTACCAGGTGCTGTATCTTGAGCGCCTCCACCAGTTCCTGGATGACGCTGATTTTCAGGCCGATAGCCTGGGAGAGATCCTGGCCGTAGAGCTCGCCTCGGAAATACAGGATCTTGAGGATGAGTTGCTCGACCAGCGACTCGGGGAGCCCCGTATCTTGGAGCGATTCCGGCTCACGCGGAGTAGGGATTTCGGTTTCTACGGCGGTTTTCATGGGAAGGTCCGCACTCGGGGCGGCGATTCTTCACACTCTATTGGAGCAGCTAGCGCACGTCCCGAATAGTTGCCATTGGTTAGCCGGGTCATCCCACCCATTGCGGGGTATCAGGCCGGCAGCCGCAACCGGGCGACACAGCCTGGGCGATCCGCGCGGTTCTCGAGCATGAGCGCTCCGCCATGCGCTTCGGCAATCTGCCGGCTCAGCACCAGGCCGATGCCCGATCCTCCGGGCTTGGTGGTGAAGAACGGGACGAACAGATTAGCGGTGGAGGAGAGCCCCGGCCCCTCGTCGGCCACCCAGATCTCCAGCATGGCGCCATCGCGGCGCCAGCCCACGGATACCTTGCCGCGGGTCGCCAGCGAGGCGTCGGCGGCATTGCGCAGCAGGTTGATCACCACCTGCTCCAACTGGTCGGGATCGCCTTGCACGGTGGCCGGCGGCCCGGATGCCACTTCCACCGGAAGCCGGGTCTCGAAGCTCACCGCCCGGCCCACGCAGGCGGCCACTTCCAGGGGTTGCAGGTTCGGGCGCGGCAGCTTGGCCAGGCGCGCATAGGCGCCGATGAAACGGCTCAGGCTCTCCGACCGCGCCGTGATGACGTTCAGGCCGCGCCGCATGTCGTCGCGCCAGTCCTCCGGCAGAGGCTCGCGCCCCAGAATGCTGGCCAGACTGCCGGCGATGGACTTGATGGGCGCCAGCGAGTTGTTCAGCTCGTGGCCCAGCACCCGTACCAGGCTCTGCCACGCCAGCAGTTCCTGCTCGCTCAAGGCCCGCGTCAGGTCCGAGATCACCACCAGTTCCAGCGGCAGCCCGCGCTCGCGAATGCGCGTGCGGCGCACGCCGAAGCGTCCGGCGCCCCCGGGAAACGACGCCTGCAAGGTGGTCTGATCGGGGCCGTCCAGGGTCGTCTCCAGGTGCAGTTCCGCGGCCGAGCGGCCCAGCAGTTGTTCGGGGGCCTGCGCCAGCAGCCGCTCGCCGGCGCGGTTGGCCAGGCGCAGCCGCCGGTGCTCGTCGAAGGCGAAGATGGCCACGTCGATCTCGCGCATCACGGTGCGCAGCAGCGTTGTGGCCTCCAGCGCGCCCAGCCGCTGCTCGCGCAGCGTGCCGCCCAGGATGTTGATTTCGCGCATCACTTCGCCGAGGGCGTCGTCCGCGCGCGGGGAGCGGCCGCGCACCGAGTAGTCGCCTTCGCGCAGCGCGCCCAACAGGTTCGAGACCGTCTGCAGCGGGAAGACCACGCGCTCCCGCGCCGCCATGGCGAAGCCGATCCAGCCGAGCAGAATCGCCACCGTCAGGGTCCACTCGGTGCGCGCGGAGTGTTCTCCGGTCCAGTACCAGAGCAGTACCAGGGCCGTCGCCGAACCCGGCAGCCCGGCCAGAAACGCCAGCAGCACGACGCGTCCCTCGTGGCCGATGAGCGCGTCCTTGTGGGCGGGAGCGGAAGATTGGCGGCCGGGCTTCACATGGCTACCTACGTTCCCGGCGCACCCGGACCGGGTTCAAACCGCAGCCGCTTGGACAGCGTCCGGCTGACGGGGCACGCGTGGGCGGCGCGCAGCAGCTTGTCCTTTTGCGCGGGAGTCAATTCGCCGTCCGCATCCACCTCGAAGCGGAAGACCACCTCTTCGGGGTTGCTGCGGTCGAGGCTCACCTTAACCGTCACGGACCGAAGCGGGATCGAGTGGCGATCCGCATACATCCGCACGGTCATGTTGATGCAAGTGGCCAAGGCCGCCTCCAGCAGGTCGTGCGGCCGGAAGCCGGAATTCCGGCCGCCTTTCTCGGCGGTGGTGTCGGCGAGGCCCTCATGTTGGCCGTCGGAGAACCGGGTCTGGTACGGGTTCGGCTGGCTGGTGGCGTGGATCATTTCTCTATTATCGCCGCGGCGCGCGCCGCGCACACTTACAGACCATAGCGCTGCAAGCGCCGGTACAGCGCGCTGCGGCTCAGGCCCAGCGCGCCGGCGGCATGGCTGACGTTGCCGTTGAAGCGCGCCAGGGCTTTCTTGATGAGCAGGGCCTCGACGTCCTCGAGGCTCATGTCTTCCAGGCGCGGTGGGCCTTCGCGGCCGCTGCGCAATCCCAGGTCGCCGGGGCGGATGGTCTCGCCCTCGGCCATCAGCACGGCTCGCTCCACGGCGTGGTCCAGTTCGCGGACGTTGCCCGGCCAGCCGTGCGCCAGCATGGCTTTGATGGCGCCTTCGTCGAAACCGTTTATGGGCTTGCGGTAATGTTCCGCGTGCAGCCGCAGGAAGTGGGCGGCCAGCACCGGGATGTCCTCGCGCCGCTCGCGCAGCGCCGGCAGCCGGACTTCGATGGTATTCAGCCTGAACAGCAGGTCCTGGCGGAAGCGCCCCTCGGCCACCGCCGTCCCCAGGTCGGCGTTGGTGGCGGAGAATACGCGCACATCCACGCGGCGCGTCTTGGAGGAGCCCACCCGCTCGAACTCGCCGGTTTCGAGCGTCCTCAGCAGCTTGGCCTGCAAAGCGAGGGAAACGTTGGCGATCTCGTCCAGGAACAGCGTGCCGCCCTCGGCCATTTCGAAGCGCCCCACGCGGTCGCTCTTGGCGTCGGTGAAGGCGCCTTTGACGTGCCCGAACAGCTCGCTCTCGAACACCCCTTCCGCCAGCCCGCCGGTGTTGACCGTCACCAGCGGCCGCGCCGAGCGCAGCGAGACCGAGTGGAGGGTCTGCGCCACCAGCCCCTTGCCGGTGCCGTTTTCGCCGGTGAGCAGCACGTTGGCGTCCGACGGCCCCACGCGCGAGATCATGTCCAGCACCGGGCGCATGGCCGCCGATTGGGCGATCAGTTGCGGGAACCGCTCCGCGCGCAGCGCCCGGTTCTCGGCCTCCAGCCGCTGCCCGTTGCGCAAGGCCCGGCCGAGTTCGATCTGGGTCTTGAGAATGGCCGAGAGCCGCGCGTTGTCCCAGGGCTTCTGGATGAAGTCGCGCGCCCCGCGCCGCATGGCTTCCACCGCCAGTTCCACCGAGCCCCAGGCAGTCATGACGATCACCGGGAGGGTGGCGTCCAGGTTCTGGATGTGGTGCAGCAGATCCAGCCCTTCCTGGCCGGAGGTGGTATCGCGGGTATAGTTGAGGTCGATCAGCACGGCGTCGAAATCGCGCGATTCGATGCAGTCGATGGCGGCCGCCGGAGAATTGGCGGATTCGGACTGGTAGCCCTCGCCTTTGATCAGGAAGCGCAGCGCTTCCAGCACATCCGGCTGGTCGTCGGAGATCAGGATGCAGGGCGTACGGGAGTCGATGGATCGCATGAGAGTCGGCCGAACCCGAAGGTCACCGCACGCGGGGCGCCAGCGCGCGGCCTCGGGCGCTCAACTGTTTAGCATACACGGGAGCGGCGGAGGGTGTGCGGTTGTGGGACAGGGTCACCGCGGGTGGGAGCCCAGGCGGTTGAGCAAATCCAGGGACGCGTTATGCATCTCCATGTCGAAGGTTTCCACCCGGCTCCGCAGGTACTGGTAGCCTGCGAAGGCGGGAACGGCGAGCAGCAGGCTGCAGGCGGCGGGGACGAGGGCGATGGAGAGTCCGCTCATCAGCGCCGGTATAATCGTGGACTTTTCCCCGGTTCCCCGGCCAAAGCAGTCCATTATCCCCAGCACTGTCGCCAGCATCCCCAAGAGCGGCGCCGTCGCCGCAACGGTAGCCAAATCGCTGAGATCTCCCCGCAACTCGAGACTCGCCATCGCAGCCGCGCGCGCCATGGCGCGCCGGACACTTTCAACGTTGGATTGGGGCATGCACTCTTGGACACCGCCGCCGCGGCTGGGTTCCCGCCGTCACTTGGCCGGCGGCGCGGGAGGCGGCGGCGCGTAGTAGCCTTTGCGCGCGCGCACCTGGAATCCGCCCCGCGGCTGCTTCAGGCGGATCTCTATGGAGTGGAACTGGCCATCGGCGGCGAGCGTCTCCGGCCGGTACAGGATGTTGTACTGGTGGTGCAATTCCTTGGCGATGGTCTCGAAGGAGCGCGCCAGGTCCTCGACCTTGAAGGGAAACAGCGCTGTCCCGCCGGTTTCCGAGGTCAGATACTTGAGGACCTTGTCGCCCTGGGTGGGGACGCTCTGGTCGGTGGTGGAAACCGCGAACAGCACGGCGTCGGCCCGCTGCGCCGCCTCCAGCGCCTGCTGTCGCGTCAGCCGGCTCTGATTGTCCTCTCCATCGCTGAAGATGACGATGGCGAAGCGGTACCTGCCGGCGCGCGAGGCCTGCGCCATGCGCCCCGCGGCCACGTCGATGGCGTCGTACAGCGACGTGGCGCCGCCCGCGCGGACCTCGCGGATCTTCGAGGCCAGCCGGTCCACATCGGTATCGAACTCGGAAACCACCTGGGGCTCGATATCGAAGCTGACCAGCATGGCCTGGTCGAGGCCCGGCCTGAGGCTGGCGGTCAGGAAGCCGATAGCCGCATCCTGCAGGAAATGGAATCGCTCGCGCACGCTGCCGCTTGCGTCGAGCAGCAGAGCCAAACGCAGCGGCAACTCCGATTCCGCCGAGAACTCCAGGATCTTCTGCTCCTGCCGGTTGTCGAAAACCTGGAAATCGTCGCCGATGAGGGCCACGAAATGGCCCTTGCGGTCGGTCACCGAAAAGGTGGCCTGCACGCGGTTGACATCCAGGTTGAAGCGCGTTTCCTGTGGCGCCGCGCCGGCCTGGCCGGGAGCCTGCGCCAGGCCGGGCAAGACCATTCCGCAAGCCAGAGCCATGGCGGCCATCGCCGCGCCGTGCCGAATCGCCACGCTGCCTCCCAGTTCCATGATGTAGCACAGCTACGCCGGGGGCGCAATGCGGGAGCGCGGGATGCTTGCGGCCGGAACATTTCCGCCGTGGCGCGGCACATCTCCACTCCGCGATTGACCCCGTGCCTTCCCGCCGTTAGAATTGGCTGTAGGGGAACTGTGCTTCCGCGTACGCCATGCAGACGCCATCGCGCCTCAAACCGAGACACCTCGAGATCCTGAACGCCATCGTGCGGTCCTACATCGAGACCGGCGAGCCGGTGGGATCGCGCTCGGTTTCCAAGAGCCACCGCGAAAGTTTGAGCCCGGCCACCATCCGCAACGCCATGGCCGACCTGGCCGAGGAAGGCTACCTCTCGCAGCCGCACACCTCCGCCGGCCGCGTCCCCACCGAGAAGGCCTTCCGCCTTTACGTGAACACGCTCACCGCCAGCCGTTTCGCCGCGGCCGAATCGGAGCGTCTGCGCAACGAGTTCAGCCTGCTGCACACCCTGGGCGACCGCGTGGAACGGAGCAGCCACATCCTGGTGGAACTGACCCGCAACGTGGGCATCGCCGCCGCCATTCCGGCGCTTTCCCAGGAGCTGGAACAGATCGAACTGGTGCCCCTGGCCGAGAACCGCGTCCTCACCATCCTGGTGACGCGCGACCACCTTGTCCGCAACCGCGTGGTGGCGCTCGACGTTCCGGCCTCGCCCGAGGAACTGCTCTCCATTAAGAACTACGTCAACCGCAACTTCGCCGGCTGGCGCCTGGGAGACGCGCGCCGCGAGCTGCTGCGCCGCATGCTGGAGGAGCGCGAACTCTACGCCGCGGTGCACCTGAAGCTCGAAGCCCTCTACCAGCAGGGCCTGCTGGAAATCGACGAATCGCCCGAAGTCCACATGGAGGGCGCATCCAACCTGCTGGGACAGGACCTGCACCTCACGCGCGAGCGGATGCGCGAGTTGCTGCGCGCGCTGGAGGAGAAGAAGCGCCTCATCGAACTGCTGGACCGTTTTCTGGAACAGCCGGCCGGCGAACTGGAAGTTCACGTCGGCCTGGAACGGGCCCATCCCGCCATGAGTGGCCTGGCGCTCATCGGCATCACCGTTCACCTGGCCAGCGGCATGCCCGCCAAGGTGGCCGTGCTGGGCCCCATCCGCATGCACTACGAGCGGGTGATGGGCGCCGTGCTCCAGACCAGCCGCGCCCTCGAGAGCCTGCGGTTCTGAGCGGGGGTTTTCGCCCCGTCCGCTCACTCGCGCCTGTGCGGAGAGAGAAACCGCCGCTCGGCGAGCCCGGTTGCCTCCCTGCATCCGCGCCGGCGGCGCCGGTGTATGATCTATGGAGAACCGGGCCGCATTGTCCCGCATTGCGCGGGGCGCGCCGGCGCGGATTTCGGCAAATTGGGGGTGAACGATGAAACGGGTTCACGGAATCTTGGCCATTGGTTTTCTGGCGGCTCTTACCGCCGCGGTGGCGGCCGCGCAAAGCGAGGACGTGGAAGGCAGCAAGGACCATCCCCTGGTGTCGCGGTATCCAGGGTCGATTATCACCGATTACCACACCGCGGAGTTCGACGAGTTCACGCTTCCGCTGGGAAAACTGGAGGACAGCAAGCCCACCAGGACCCAGCACCTGGAAGGCAAGATCACGCACATCCTCTACAACGAGCCCTCCGGCCGCTCGCTGCTGGAGATCTACCGCAATTACGAAAGCGCCCTCAAGAAAGGCGGCTTCGAGATACTGTTCGCCTGCGCCAACAATGACGGCTGCGGCGGCGGATCGCCCACCTTGTACACCGCCGCCGGAACCGAGGACTGGAATTGGGGCTCCGGCCAACGCTACCTCTCGGCGAAATTGTCCCGGCCCGAGGGCGACGCCTACGTGAGCCTGCACATCGGGCAGTGGGCCGACCTGTCGAGAGGACCCTCGGCGGTGCTCTACGTGGTGGAAGTGAAGCCGATGCAGGGAGACCTGGTGAAGGTGGACGCGGCCGCGCTCGCCAGCGACATCACCCGCACGGGTCACTCGGCGGTGTATGGCATCTTCTTCGATACCGGCAAGGCGGACGTGAAGCCGCAGTCCGACGACGCCCTCAAGGAGATTGCCAAGCTGCTGCAGCAGGACGCCCAGCTCAAGCTGCTGGTGGTGGGCCACACCGACAGCGTGGGGACCCTGGCTTCCAACATGGACCTTTCCAGGCGGCGCGCCGAAGCGGTGGTGCAGGTGCTGGCCACCAAGTACGGGATTGCGCCCGCGCGGCTGACCGCCCAAGGCGCCGGACCGCTGGCGCCGGTGGCCTCCAACAAGAGCGAGGAAGGCCGCGCCAAGAACCGGCGCGTGGAACTGGTCGAGCAGTAATCGCGGGCGGCGCGCCTCCGGATGCGCCGCTTCGCGCTCCTTCCGCCACTCCTGCGATACCGTAAGTCTCGTATGAGCGACGCCGACCGGATCCAGGAGCTTCTCTCGCGGTCCCCGGGCCTGAAGGCCCAGCAGATCGCGAGCCAACTGGGGATCGAGCGATCGCTGGCGGTTACCACCCTGCATGGCCTGCTGGGAAGTGCCGTGGTGCAGGACAGCGCCTACCGCTGGTGGCCCAGGGCGCCGTTGCCGCAGGTCTCGGGCGAGACCCCCGCGAGCCAGCCGCGCACATTTCCGGCCAGCCTCGGCCGCTATTACCTGGAATGCCTGGCGCGCGAAAGCGGCTCGGGAATCAGCCTTCCGGCCGCCGAGACCGCCGGCTACGTTCCGCTCGACCGGCTTCCCTTCGCCGGCCAGGCGGCCGAGCCGTGGGGCCCGGCCGCGCCATCCGCAGGATCGTCCAGAAGACCCGGCGGGAGCGCGGCCAGCTCACGCTGTATGCCGGCTACCCGGTGCGCCTGCGAACCGTGCCGTAGGCAACGCGGAGGAGCTGCGGATTGAGCCGGTGCTGCTCTATCCCACCGAGGACAATCCCGACGAGCCCGCCTCGCCGGCGCGGCCGGCCAGCGGCATTCCGCTGTTCAACCTGGAAGTGCTGAAGACCCTGCCTAAGGTGTCCAGGATTCTTCCCTGCTGGGCAATCACCTCGCTTTCGGCGCGCGGCCGCCTGCCCTTCGAAGCGGGCTTCTTCGACCTGCCGGTGATCGACGAGGCCAGCCAGTGCGACATCGCCTCGGCGCTGCCGCCGACTACCGGGCGCGGCGCGCGGCGATCATCGGCGACCCGCTGCAGCTCAAGCACATCAGCACCGTGGCGCCCCAGGAGGACCGGCTGCTGCTGTCCACGCACGGGCTGGCCGAAGGCCGCGCCGCCTGGGCCTATTCCGTGAACTCGCTGTTCGACCTGGCCCGCAGCCTGTGCCGCCACGAGGACATCGTCAACCTGCGCGATCATTACCGCTCGCACCGCGACATCATCAGCTTCTCCAAGCGCCATTTCTACCGCGGCGGCCTGCGCATCGCCACCGGCCACGACAGCCTCCGCCGTCCGCGCGCCGAAGGGCCCGCGGTGCGCTGGGTGGGCGTGCGCGGCAAGGTGGTGCGGCCCACCGGCGGCGGGGCTCTCAACGTGGCCGAAGCCGAGGCCGTGGTGGCGGAAGTGCGGCGCCTGGTGGTGGAGCAGGGCTACGAAGGCGCCATCGGCGTGGTCACGCCCTTTCGCGCCCACGCCAACCGCATCCGCAGCCTGGTGCACCAGGACCGCGACCTCTCCCAGCGCCTGGCGGCCATGCAGTTCGTGGTGGACACGATCCACGGCTTCCAGGGCGATGAGCGCGACGCGGTTTTCTTTTCCCCGGTGGTGTCCGCGGGGGTGGGCGAGAGCACGCTGCGCTTCCTGAAGAGCCACGGGAACCTGTTCAACGTGGCCGTCACGCGCGCCCGCTCGGAACTGGTGGTGGGCGACGGGCAGGCGGCGGTGGATTCCGGCGTCGGCTACCTGGCCAGCTTCGCGGAATACTCGCGTGAACTGGGCGAGCGTGCGCCAGGAGCGGCGGAACGCGATGCCGGTCCGGAGTATTTCCCAGTGACGCACCCCGAGATGGTGTCCGACTGGGAGCGGGTTTTCTACCGGGCTTTGTACGCCGCGGATCTGCGGCCCGTTCCGCAGTACGACGAGGCGCCCTACACGCTGGATTTCGCGCTCTTCGACGGAGAGCGGAAGCTGGACATCGAGGTGGATGGCGAGAACTACCACCGCAACTGGGATGGCGAACTGTGTCGCCGCGACCAGATCCGCTCCCGCCGTCTGAGCGACCTCGGCTGGGACATCGAGCGCTTCTGGGTCTATGAGATCCGCGACAATCTGGACGGCTCGGTCGAGCGCGTGAAGGCGTGGATGCGCCGCCGGGACTGGCGGCGCTCAAAAAACCGAGAGAAAGAGCCCGCGCAATGTACTACATCTGCGTACACCAAGGCGGGTGAATCGAAGCCGGAACCGGGTTTCGAAAAGAATATGACGGGCCATCCGTGAAGTTCCGGCGGCCTTTGACCGATTTCTTTCTTAGACGGCAGAGGAACCGGTTCCTATCGAAGCTCATACGCGGGAAGGCGACAATGAATCATGCGAATAGAAGCCGGGTGGTTACGTTCCGTCTGTCGGAAGACGAGTACGACGCCCTGAAATCGGCATGCGGCGCGGAACAGGACTCGGTTTCCGCAGTTGCCCGCCGGACGGTTCTGGAATGGACACAGGCGGTTTCGGGACAGCCCAAAGTCCAGAAGCGCCTGACGGAGATCGACGAAAAACTGGACACGCTGCTGGGGCTGATCTATCGCGACCGGCAACTCGCCGTCAAGGTATCCTGAGCGCCCGGGTCTCTCGGGAGCCGCCGCCAGACCCCGCATGGTGTCAGAATTGATGGGTGGGCAAGGAGCGTCCACGCAGATGACGCCCGGGAGCATGCAGTCGTTCGAGTCCGTCTTCGCCGGCAAACACATTCTGATCACCGGAGGACTGGGGTTCATCGGGTCGACGCTGGCCCGCCGGCTGGCGGGATTCGGCGCCAGGGTGCAACTCGTGGACAGCCTGGTTCCCGAATACGGCGGAAACCTCTACAACATCCGCGGGTTTGAAGACGCCGTCGGCGTGAACATCTCCGACGTGCGCGACGAGCACAGCTTCCGCTACCTGGTCCGTGGGCAGGACTACCTCTTCAACCTGGCGGGCCAGACCAGCCACCTGGATTCCATGCTGGACCCCTTCACCGACCTGGAAATCAACTGCCGGGCGCAGCTCTCCATCCTGGAGGCGTGCCGCAAATACAACCCGTCGATCCGCATTGTCTTCGCCAGCACGCGCCAGATCTACGGCAAGCCGGACTACCTGCCGGTGGATGAGAGCCATCTCTCGCGCCCGGTGGATGTCAACGGGGTCAACAAGATGGCGGGCGAGTCGTTCCACATTCTGTACCACAACGTGTATGGGATCGCGGCCTGCGCCTTGCGGCTGGGAAACACCTACGGGCCGCGCATGCGCATCAAGGACGCCCGCCAGACCTTCCTGGGAATGTGGATTCGCCTGGCCCTGGAGCGCCGGCCGTTCGAGGTGTGGGACGGCCATCAACTGCGTGATTTCACGTACGTCGACGACGCCGTGGAGGCCTTTCTGCTGGCCGCCGCCGCGGACAGCTCCAACGGCCGCATCTTCAACCTGGGCGGCCACGGCCCGGTCAGCCTGAAGCAGGTGGCCGATCTGCTGGTGGAACTGGGCGCGCCGGCCGGATACGTGGAGCGGAGCTTCCCGCCCGAGCGCAAGCAGATCGATATCGGCGATTACTACGCCAACGACGACGCCATCCGCAGGGCGCTGGGCTGGGAGCCGCGGACGGACCTGCGGGAAGGCCTGGCGCGCACTATGGCGTACTTTCGCGAACATTTCGAGCAGTACGTGTAGGGGGGATACCGGCTGCGGGGCTGGCCAGCCTGCTTCAAAGCGGCTGGGACAGCCCTTTAGAAATGCCGCCTTTGAAACCACGCTGGGCAGCGCTGGTTAAAAATAGTAGACAAAGAGATCTGATGAGTGCTAGACTTTTCTGGAATATCGATCCAAACTTCGGCAGGGAGGATAAGTCAATGTCACCGTCGACTTGCACGCGCCGCCTTCTGCAGGCGTGTACGCTTTTCGGCTTGCTCCTGGGAACCTCCACAACCAGTACCGCCGGCGTCATCACTTACGCAGGTACCGATTTTGACCTCGGAGGCGGTTGGCGAACTTCAACTGTTCCGAAGAACGATATCGACGGCAACAACGTTCTTGGTTCGGATGGTTGGTTCGTGGCGGGTGGTGAGGGCTCGCAACTGACGCCGGCGTACCTGACTTCGCTGGTGGCTAATTCCGATTCTTACCCTGGCAATGCCAGCTACTACGTCATCGACAATCCCAACACAACTCCGGGGGCGACCCCATCTACCATCGTATCCGGAACACTTAATCCCTTTCCCGGAACGGGGAGCACGACGACGGATCTGTCCTTCACCTTCGGGGCCGGCGTTCCCGACATTGTGCGGGTTGGTTTAATGATCGACAACCTGGATTATGTAATCTACAATCCGTCTGCGCTGCAGGTAGTTCAGGACGGCGGCCCAGCCGCCAGCGTCGTCGTCGACACGACTGGCGCGACGTACAACGACCAAGTTCCGGACTGGGTCTACTTTGACATTCAGGGGGCCCAAACGGGAGAGACGTACGACGTGCTGGTCACCGGTGGAACCGAGAGCTGTGCGTGTCTCGGGGCAGTTTCATTCGACAGCGCCGTTCCCGAGCCTTCCTCGTTTGGCCTGGTGGGAATTGGCGCCGGATTCCTAGCCGTCGCCGTCGTCCGCCGCCGACGTCCCCTTCGATTCCCAAATTAACCGCCGCGACGGCGACCGGGAACCATCGGGGGGGATCTAACATCCGGTCCCCCATTTCGCGCCCGATCACGCGGGCGTCTCCGCCAGGCACATCGCCGAAGCGGTCCAATATCGCAGCCTCGACCGGAACTACTGGAGCTGAGCGGTTTTCCGCCTCGGGGCGCTGGACAGTCGATCGACTTAGTCCGTGCCAGTGTATAATCTCCGGTCGGGAGGTTCGATGTTCTCCAAAGCTGAGTTTATCCGCCTTGTTAAGAAAGCGAACTATATTAGGTGGTCTGCCGAGAAGTCTTCGATGACCCCATTGATCCGATTGCTCCCGGATAACGGCCAATTGATCGGCGCCGCTCGTGTGCCGATTCAGGAGATGATATGGCCTTCGGGTGTTTACCCACAATGGGTGGAGAAAAAGAAGAAATATAAGGACGCTCTGGTTTACATGCTCAACGAAGCGCTCGGAATGGACAGGAACGTCGCCATTCGAGTGCTACTGAAGAAGGGCGAGGTGAAAACGGGTTGGCAGAGGCGAACCCTGTCGCGGGATTGTCGTTTTACCCACACCACCGGAACCCCGGACATTTCGGTGCTGAACCCTCTGAACTCGAGCGAGTTTTGTTACCCTCACCAGGCTGCGTGGAACACCTGGGAGGCGAACGAGTTCATTTTCTGTGTGCCCAGGATCGAGGAAGGGCACCTGCAGAAAGGCCTGGCCGCGTTTGGTGCAAAGACGCTCGTATTCACCGTCCGCATGGGAACACCCTATTACGCCCAGCAGGATGTTACTCAGGGCGTCGTCTGCGAGACAGCGTTCTTCAACAAGCTCCGAATTACCGGAGACATGGCAACTGTGGAGCCTTTCTGACCTTTCCGTTGGGCTGTAGCCCACATTATTGAGTTATAAGTCGCCGCGGGCATTTCAGGGTTTTTAACGGTCGATTGTGAATCACACCGTCCATTCACCGCTGCGCCGCTTGCGCGCGACATTCAGCAGATAATCGTCCATCAGCGCGGCGGCATCGGGGCTGAAGCAGTTCTTAGCGCCGGAAACGTCGTGTTCGTCGCCGAGAACCAGGCGCTCGTTCTTTGCCACCCCGGCGAGAATGGTCTGCGCGGACTGTTCCGCCGATTGGGCGCCCAGAGGCGCGCCCTTGACGCCCCCTTGCCAGATCGCCGTGGCTACCGTACCCGGCGTGGCGGAGGTCACACGAACGTTCTCGTCCCACAACTCATAGCGGAGGGCGAGCGACAACCCGTTCAGCGCTGCCTTCGTGGCTGAGTACATTGTCTGGTAGGCCATCGGCACGAACGCGATGCCGGAAATTGTGTTGACGATATGCCCGCCGCCTTGCTCGCGCATGATGGGCAGCACGGCCCGGATGCCGTAAAGCGCACCATAAAAGTTCAGGGCGAACGCCTTCTCCCAATCCTGATTGGTCTGTTTCTCGAAGGTCCCGCCGAATCCCGCGCCCGCATTGTTGAACAGGATATCGATACGGCCGCCGAACTCGACGGCCTTTTGAATCATTTCCTGGACATCTTCTTCCCTGGTGACATTGCAGTGGACGCCGAGCGCCTTGCCGTCATAGGCTGAGTTCAGCCGCGCAGCCTCCCGTTTGAGGTTCTCCTCGTTGTAGTCGGCGAGGACGACCTGCTTCGCCCTGTAGGAGAGCATCGTCTCCGCCAGGGCCAGGCCAATGCCCGACGCGCCGCCGGTCACGACAGCGACTTTGTCCAGGTAGTACTGGCTTGTCTGATTCATGGTCGATCGATTTCTCGATAAACCGGAATTTCCATTTTGGAGTTCCGGGTCCCAATCAGTATAGCCCAGCCCGGTATCCTCTGGTCCTGCGAGGTGCATTTTTCTTCGGGAGCGTTTTAGCCCGACTTTCGCACTTCGAGGCCTGAGCGGTTCCTAAGTCCTGAAGAATCAGTAGAGGCCATGGATAGGTCTTCACCACAAATCAGGGCTACCTACCCCCCGCTGGGGCGGCTCCGAGGGCAG
>Ga0326727_10003898_pt1 | contig 46379 bp, 37 predicted proteins | sample MB2enrmetagenome_FD_207643 | JGI IMG/M metagenome (GOLD analysis project Ga0326727, IMG submission 207643) | Lab enriched peat soil microbial communities from McLean, Ithaca, NY, United States - MB29MY | ecosystem: Environmental > Terrestrial > Soil > Wetlands > Peat | place: USA: New York... | reverse complement strand
CGACGTCGCCCGAGCAGTCGAGAACCGAGATCTTATCCAGATTTCGCACTTGAATCTTCATTGCACCAAGCACCCTTTCGTGACAGAAACTTGACTAACTTCAGGCGATTACCTTCTTTGAAATTCGGGTCGTAGGAGCACTCGTCCATAAAGCTATAGATAAAAAATGTGCCGAGGCCACCCGGCCTCAACTCCTCCAGGGGCCGGGGGCGGATCAGGTCCTCGCGGACCTTGGGACCCCAATCCTCCAGAACGAACTCCAGGCGGTCCGGCAGGCTAAGGACTTCCAGGGCCAATAGCGCATCGTGGCGCCCGCAATACGTGTGCCGGATGACATTCGCGGCGGCCTCATCGATGGCCAACGCCACATACTCAGCGTCAGATTTGGATAATCCGGCTTCCTGAGCACGAAATTTTACCACAGCACGCAGGATATTCAGCAGGCGCGGCTCGCTGCCGATGGCAATTCTCATCATTTGCGAACTCCCGTGCGCTGAGGAGTCCAGGTGAATGCCAACACCGCCAAATCATCTTCCGGGGAAGTTGGAGAAATCAGGCCGATTGCCTCAAAAACTTCTTCCACAAGCTGACTGGCGCTAGAGCCCTGCTGGCGGAAAATTTCCGCGCGCTTCTGCATTTTGAAGACCCCGCGATCGAGACCCAAGGCTTCCACAACCCCATCCGTTACCAACAGCAAGGTGTCACCGGGGGCAAGCGGGATTTTGCGATTCGCCGGCATGGAGTCCTTCTCGATGCCGAGGGGTAGCCCCTCGTCTCCGCATAGAATCTCCACATCAGGGGTTGCCCCGCGGCGGCGCAGCATGGGGAGGTGACCACCGCTAGCATAGCAGAGTTCCCCTGATTGCGCCTCCCGCACCAGACAGGCCATGGTCACGAAAAAGCCGCGGGTGGAGCGCATCAAGAGTTGCTGATTCAGACACTCGAGCGCTCCGCGTGGACTTGAGGCGTGCGCCGGGGCCGCGGTAGGACCTTGCGTCAGCCCTTCCGCCCTTTCGCCATCCATCCGCAGCGCCCTGTCGCGCCGTCAAGCCTGTTCCTGGGTCTTGTAGTCGCATGCCTCCCGGCATTCTGCACAGTAGTACTGCCCGTCCTCGGTGAGGCGAACGCTGTAATCCGCTTGGCACAGAGCGCAATACTTAAGGCACTTGCAGCGGTCCTCGGGTTGGTCGCAAACCAGGCAACGAAATTTTTTGTAGGCCATTGCGAACGCCTCACTTTCTGAACCGAACACCTATTTATGCATTGTCCCGCCAAGCGGAGACAAAATCAAACCGCAGCCGCGGCGAAGCCGCAGGGTGGGGGTACGCGGCTTAGCAGGAACGGCTGGCGGGTTCTTCCGCCTTTGCGTTCCCTAATCCTGAGCAGGTACGAAGGTTCCGATCAGGAGACTCGCGCGCCCGGGTCTCTCAATCGCCTGCCAGGTTCGAGAATGGGGAGGGTAGCGCGGCACGCTATGCCCTGCCTGCCTTGACCGGCTTGCAAAGACTGTGTTAGGTTGGTTTTCCTTTCTTGCAGAGGATGTGCGTTAAAAGTGGAGGAATCAACTTGATCGCTCCGGCGAAGGAGGTGCTGAAACACACGGCTCTGAATGCCACCCATCGGGCAAGTGGCGCCAAGATGGTGGATTACTGCGGCTGGGACATGCCGGTGGAGTATTCCGGCATAACCCGCGAGCACCTTGCGGTACGCACGGCAGCCGGGCTCTTCGACGTGAGCCACATGGGGGAAATTGAAGTTCGCGGCCCCCAAGCTTTGGCACTGCTCCAACACGTGACCTCCAACGATGTCTCTCGCTTGCAGGACTACCAGGCTCAATACAGCGCGCTGATGCTGCCCAACGGCAGCGCCATCGATGATTGCGTAGTGCACCGATTTGCGCCGGATCACTACTTTCTATGCGTGAACGCCGCGAATACGGATAAGGATTTCGCGTGGATCGTTCAGTGCAATTCGTTGGGCGCGGAAGTGCGCAACGTTTCCGCGCAATACTCGCAGATTGCGTTGCAGGGCCCCCGCGCGGTGGAGATCCTGGCGAAGGTGACGGAAGTTGATCCGGGAGATTTGAAGTATTACTGGTTCCGCCGCGCCCGCTGCGGTGGCATCGAAGGCCTCCTGGCGCGCACGGGCTACACGGGCGAGGACGGTTTCGAGTTCTATTTCCCTCCGCCCTCCTCAGCACATCTGTGGGACACGTTATTGGACGCGGGCCGGGCGGAAGGCCTGATTCCGGCGGGCCTGGGCGCGCGCAACACGCTGAGATTGGAAGCGGGATTTGCACTTTACGGGCACGAATTGGATGAAGAAACCACGCTTCTCGAAGCCAACCTGGGCTGGATCGCGAAACTCGAGAAGGGAGACTTCGTGGGCAGGGACGTCCTGTTGCGGCAACGTGCGCAGGGAACGGCGAAGAAACTCATCGGATTTGAAATGATCGATCGTGCCCCGGCGCGCGATGGTTATCCGGTTTGGGTCATTGGAAAGGAAGCGGGCAAGGTCACCAGCGGTTCCCCCGCGCCATACCTGAAGAAGAATATCGGGATGGCTTACGTACCCCCGAATTACGCGGACGTGGGCCGTGAAATACAAATTGAAATTCGAGGAAGACTTGCATCCGCGCGAGTCGTCTCATTGCCTTTCTATAAACGTCCGAAGTGAGAAATGGAGACTTGACTGAAGTTTCCTCCAGAACGACGCCCATGCCGGCATTCCGATGGGGGGCCGGACAGCCTAGGGCGAAAACACAAGGGAGAGGAAAATGTACCCTCCAGAATTCCTTTACACCAAAGACCACGAGTGGATCCGGGTGGACGAGTCCGTGGGAACCATCGGCATCACCGATTACGCGCAAAAGGAATTGGGCGATGTCGTTTTCGTAGAGCTCCCCAAGCCGGGCGATCATGTAACGGCATCGGAGTCCTTCGGGACGGTCGAGTCCGTCAAAGCCGTTTCCGAAATTTACTCACCGGTGAGCGGCGAGGTGACGGCCGTCAACAGCAAGCTTCAGAACAACCCGGAGATGGTAAACACCGATCCCCATGGCGAGGCCTGGCTGGTCCGCGTGCAGCTTGCCGATCGCAGCGAAATTGACAAGCTGATGACGGCGGATGAATACGAGGCATACATCAAGCAAGAAAAGGCCCATTAATGCGCTACTTGCCGAACTCTCCCGCCGACCGGCAAGCCATGCTCAGGGCCACCGGCCATGCTCATATCGATGAACTCTTCGCGCAGATCCCAGCGGATTTGAGGTTCCAAGGAAAACTAAACCTTCCCGGACCGCTCTCCGAAGCTGAAACCCTGGAGTTCTTCCAGCAAGCGGCGGCCGAGAGCAGCCGTGAGTATGTTTCGCTGCTGGGCGCTGGAGCCTATTCGCACTATCGCCCCGTGGTGGTTGATGCCTTGCTCTCGCGCGGCGAGTTTTTTACCGCCTACACCCCCTACCAGGCGGAAATTTCGCAGGGAACGCTGCAAGCCATGTTCGAGTTTCAAACGATGATGACGCAGCTCACCGGACAGGAGGTCAGCAACGCTTCGCTCTACGACGGCTCGACGGCCACCACAGAAGCCGCGCTGATGGCCTTGCGCGTCACCCGGCGCCGTCGCGTGCTGCTGGCGCGAACGCTGCATCCGGAATATCGCCAGATTCTTCAGACTTACGTACGGAACCAGGACGTGGAACTGGTGGAAGTCCCCTACGCAGCCTCCGGACAGATTAACACGGCCCAACTCGAAGCCACGGTGGACGCCCAGACCGCGGCCGTGGTGATCCAGTCACCGAATTTCTTCGGCTCCTTGGAGCGCATCCCGGAGATTGCCTCCATCGCCCACCGGCAGGGCGCGCTGCTGATCGTCGCGGTTACGGAGCCGCTCTCTCTGGCGATCGTCAAACCTCCGAGCGAGGCCGATATTGTGTGTGGCGAGGCGCAATCGTTCGGAGTGCCGGTGGCTTTCGGCGGTCCCTACGTAGGCTTCCTGACCACCCGGGAAAAGTTCCTTCGGCAGATGCCGGGCCGCCTTGTGGGCCAGACCGTTGACACTGAGGGCCGGCGCGGCTTCGTGCTGACCCTCGCCACGCGCGAGCAACACATCCGGCGCGAGAAAGCCACTTCCAATATCTGCACGAATCAATCGTTGTGTGCGCTCGCAGCAACCATCTACCTCTCTCTGCTGGGTAGAACGGGACTGCGGTTGCTCGCCGAGCAGAACCTGGCCAAGGCTCATTACGCCGCTGGGCGACTTCGGGAAATCCCCGGAGTCGCGACCCCCTTCACCGGCCCGCGCTTTAATGAGTTCGTCATGAATGTCCCTGGTGATGCCGAGTGCCTGCTGGAAGACTTGCGAGGCGAAAAGATTATCGGCGGCCTGCATTTGGGAGAATTTTATCCGGAACTCGCGAACCATCTTTTGCTGTGCTTCACGGAATTGGTGAGCCGGGCGGCCATTGAACGTTTGGTGGAGGTTTGCCGCCAGTTTTCCGCCCAGGTTGTTAGTCGGGATTTTTCACCGCAGAGTCGCTGAGGTGCAGAGGAAGGCTTTTTTTTCAAACTTCAGCGTCTCGGCGCCTCTGTGGTGAAAGGAACTTATGGCCATGGAAAATCGAATTCGTGAAGCTCGGCCGCACGTCACCCGCAACGAGGCACTCATCTTCGAGCGGAGTACACCAGGTAAAATCGGCGCCGAACTGGCGACCCTGGACGTCCCCGCTGTCTCGCCCGCCGAACTGCTCGGCAAGGACTTGGTGCGGGCGGAAGTGGAAGGCTTTCCGGAAGTTTCGGAATTGGAAGTTATCCGCCACTTCACGCGGCTTTCCACCTGGAACTACGGCGTGGACACGGGCGTATATCCGCTGGGTTCCTGCACGATGAAGTACAACGCGCGCATCAATGAAGTGGTCGCGCGGTTGGAGGGTCTGGCGAATGAGCATCCTTATACACCGCAGGCGCTAGCCCAAGGTTGCTTGCGGATTCTGCACGAAACCGCGCGCTGCCTCCAAGAAATCACCGGCATGGATGCCGTTTCCCTTCAGCCCGCCGCGGGCGCGCAGGGAGAGTTGACCGGTATCCTGATGATTCGCGCCTTCCTTGCCGAGCGCGGCGATTCCCGCAAGTACATCCTGATTCCTGACTCTGCGCATGGCACGAACCCGGCCAGCGTGGCCATTTCCGGCTACGAGGTGCGCCACATCAAGTCGAATGAGCAGGGTTGTATCGACATTGTTGACCTTGCCCGCGCCATGGATGACGACGTCGCGGGATTGATGCTGACCAATCCCAATACGCTGGGGATTTTTGAAACGGAAATCGGCAGGATTGCGAATATTGTCCACGCCCGAGGCGGCCTTGTTTACATGGACGGCGCCAACATGAATGCGCTCGTAGGAGTGGCGCGGCCGGGGGATTTTGGCGTCGACGTCATGCATTTGAACCTGCACAAGACCTTTTCCACTCCCCACGGGGGCGGCGGCCCGGGTTCGGGTCCCGTGGCCGTGAAGAAAACCCTGGAGCCGTATCTTCCCTCCCCCGTTGTGGAAAAATCACCGGAAGGGAAATTCCAGCTTAATTACGACCGCCCCAGGAGCATCGGGCGCGTGCGCGCCTTTCTGGGGAATTTCGGGATGGCGGTTCGCGCCCTTGCCTACATGCTGGCGAACGGACCGGAAGGCCTGCGGCAGACCACCGAAGACGCGGTCTTGAACGCCAACTATGTGCGCAGCCAGTTGCGCGATTTCTATGAACTCCCCTACGACCGGCCTTGCATGCACGAATGCGTCTTCTCCGACCGGCGCCAAGCGGCCACCGGCGTCCATACCATGGACATCGCCAAGCGCCTGATCGACTACGGATTCCACCCGTACACCACAGCCTTTCCGCTGATCGTGTCGGGCGCGATGATGATCGAGCCCACCGAGAGCGTCAGCAAAGAAGAGTTGGATGCCTTCATCGACGCCCTCCAGGCGATCGCCGACGAGGTCGAGCAAGATCCGCAATTCGTTCTGAAAGCGCCTTACACCACTCGCGTCACTCGTCTTGACGAGGTCGCCGCGGCTCGCAAGCCTGTGCTGCGCTGGAAGCCTGCGACGGCACCCCCTGAACCGTGAGGTTCACCAGAAGCTGACCCGCCACGCCGGAGGACAACGATGCCTACGCCCGGTCGTCGCGATTTTTTGAAACAATCCGCCGCCTTATTAGCCCTGGGAGGAACACTGCCCATGTCAGGCAAGCCACAGCTCGAGAAAACCCGCGCGGAACTCTCCGCTTTTCAAGCCCGGCGACGAAAGGAGCTGTGGAGCCTGCTGGGAGATTTGCCTTGGAGCCACAAGCCCGGCCCGGCCACGGTCCTGGCGACGGAGAAGCGCGACGGCTACACCCTTGAGCGCCTGGTCCTCGACCTGAACGGAATCGAGCCGGTTCCCGCGCTGCTGCTGGTCCCCGACCGGCGCGCCGCACGCGCCCCCGGCCTGCTCTACATCCACTGGCATGGCGGCATGTATGACTTGGGCAAGGAACAACTCCTGGCCGGGGTTGAGGCCCAACCCGCCTATGCGCCGGTCTGCGCAGAAAAGGGGTTGGTCACCCTGGCCATCGACAGTTGGTGTTTCGGCGAGCGAAAACACGATGAGAACGGCAGCGCGGGCGAGGAGTACGCCTTCAAGTCCATGCTTTGGAACGGCCAGGTCCTTTATGGAATGATGATGTTCGACGAATTCCGCGCCTTGGATTATCTGGCCAGCCGGCCGGAGGTCGATCCCAACCGGTTGAGTGCGCTGGGAATGTCCATGGGTTCAACCAAGGCGTGGTGGCTGGCGGCGCTCGATCCGCGAGTGCGCGTCTGCATGGATGTCTGCTGCCTCACGGATTTCGAAGAGCTCATCAAACTCCACGGCCTGTCCCGCCACGGGATTTACTATTATGTGCCTTCCCTGCTCAAGCATTTCCAGACGGCGCAAATCAACGAACTCATCGTTCCGCGCGCCCACCTGAGCGTCAACGGCCGCCTGGACGAGCTCACCCCTCCCGCCGGAGTGGAGCGGATCCGCGATTACCTGTTGCCCCTCTACCAAAAGTATGGAAAACCCGATGACTGCCGCATCGAACTATTTGATTGCCCGCACCAGGAGCTTCCCCAGATGCGCAAGCTCATCCTGGAGTGGATGGATACCTATTTGGTCACGGAAGTTTGAACCTTTCGAAGCCGTAGGCTGTCATTTTCTTCGAGTCTTGATTTTGGTTCAAGAGCAGCGGGGAACCCTAAGAGGCATACTCAGGCTGAATCTTATGGCGAGCAAAGTATCAAATCCGCCGGCGGGCTTTGACGAGCTAACGGTCGAGGAAAAGCTCGATTACGTTGAGTCGCTTTGGGACCGCATCGCTGCCAAGCCTGAAGCTGTTGCTCTGCCGGATTGGCATCTCGAAGTGATCGAACAGCGCACGTATGAGGGCCAGGCCGGCTCTCATGATGGCAGGGCCTGGGACGATTTTCGCGAAGAACTCCGCGCCAAACTACACCAGCGCCCATAATCTGAGCCTGCGCGAAGCGCCTTGGAGTGCGGTCGCAGCAGCTACCGCCTTCCGCCTTTGCTTCATACCGCAATCGCACAACAGCGGGTAGCCACGGACAGTGCTTTTCTGTCCGTGGGCTTTTCCCTTGATGTCAAACCACAGGTCGCTTATGGCTGCAATCGGGGTGCAACGCGCGGGTGTTTGAGGTATTTAAGTAATGTGGTAATAGCATTGTGAGACCGTTGTGAAAAGATGAAATGCACAGAGTGTTTACCCAAGGCGGAACACCTCCGAGTCCCAAGCTGCGAGCAACAATTAGGATGGGGATATCGCCCGGGAGAAAAGCCCACGGACAGAAAAGCACTGTCCGTGGCGACCCGCTTTCATCATCGACCGTGCCCAAGTGCCGCGGAGCTGCAAAACAGCTCCGCGCTGCGCTTGCTTTCGCCTTTTCCCCCAGCGACATTTTGTAGCCTCTAACCATGGTTGGTTTCTCTTGACATCAGTAGCGTAGGGTGGTACACTGAAGGGGTGTTATGGCAGGGTGCCGTCATGTCCGCGCGAAACTCTCCCTCCTTCGTCAGTCCCAACATGTCTAACCTGAGAAGTCGCAGGGCAGAGTTCCGGCGCCAGGCTCCGAAGGACGACTGCGCTGCTGTTCATGGAGAGAATGGAAGATCCCAGCTTTCGGGAAGCCGGGCGGGTCACCAGCCTGCGCCTGAAGATTAAACGCCAGGACCGGTGGATGGAAGCGTTAGAGAAAACCGTTGCTCTCCACGATGTGTTAGAAACAAAAGGGATTAGTGTTTAGCGTCAAAATGTCTTAACACTTTATCTCATTCAAAAACAAAGAGTTAGCTTGAAAGTCAGGATCCGGGGCGAGAAAAAAGGGTGCAGCTCTCCACGATGTACCAGAAACAAAAGGGGTTAGCAATGAACAACGAAAACCTCGCAAAAACCTATGTCGCTGAATCTAAGGTAGTTAGTCTGTCCTCGGCGGCCAGGATTATGGGAAAAAGGGGGGGCGAAAAATGGACGTAATCTGCATTAAATTGTTGAAAACAAATGTAGAAAAAATGTCCACTTTCCACCTCTCCACGATGTTGATCAAAAAAAACGAGTTATAGCTCTCTCTCCACGATGTTGATGAAAAGAAAGGACAAAGGCGTTGAACGCGAGGTCGCTAAGAATTGCTGGTAGGCAGGGGCCAAGCGCCAACGGTCTTCGGTAGTGGGTCAATTTGGTCCGGTAGCGGCGAGTTTACCTCGCCCAATGGCGGCATCCCCGATAAGATCGGGAGGGGTTCCGCTGCCTCTACATCGAATTGACCCCCTACCCTGTCCTGAGTATGCTTGCGCGGGAGAGGAGGTGTCAGTAGCATCGATGGCCGAAGGGCGGCTATCCGCGATGTCAAAAACGGCGAGCCGCAGGGTGAGGCCGATCATCGAGTTTCTGGAGAAGAGGAGGGGTCAATGGATGGCAAATTCAATCGCAGAGAATTCCTAAGAATCAGCTCGGCAACGACGCTGGGGGTGGGCGTAACGAGCGCTTTCACCTTGGGCGTGGCGGAGGAGGCGAAACCTCTGCGGGTGGGCATGATTGGAGTGGGCGCTCGCGGCACCAATCACGTGCAGACGCTGCTGGCGATGGGCGTACAGATCCCCGCGGTCTGCGACATTAACCAGGAGCATCTGGAACGCGCGCAGTCGTTGGTGGAGAAAGCCGGGCAGAAGCGGCCGGAAAGCTATGGGCGCGACACAGAGGATTACCAGCGCCTGGTGTATCGCGACGACCTGGACGCGGTGCTAATCGCCACCTACTGGGAGTATCACGCTCCCATGGCCTTGTGCGCGATGAGGTCCGGCAAGTATGCGGCGGTGGAAGTGCCCGTGGCGCTGACCGTCGAGGAGTGCTGGGACCTCGTCAACACCTACGAGGAAACCGGCGTGCCGTGCATGATGCTGGAGAATTGGAGCTTCCGCCGCGATAATTTGGCGGTGCTGAACATGATCCGTGCAGGGCTTCTGGGAGAAATCGTCCACTGCCACTGCGCCCACTCGCACAACTGCATTGACCACTGGTTTTTCGATTCCGACGGCAACATGCGCTGGAGCGGAGAGTACCTGGTGAAGCACAACGCCAGCCAGTACACCACGCACGCGCTGGGGCCGGTGTTCGGCTGGATGAATATCGGGTACGGTGATTATTACGACAAAGTCGTATCCCTGGCCAATCGCTCGCTGGGGATCAACCACTACTTTGCCGCCAAGTTCGGCCCCAATCACCCCAACGCCAAGCGCAAATACGCGCAAGGCGACATTGTTTCAACTATGGTTAGAACTAAATTAGGCAATACTATAGTTATCAATTACGACATGCAGTTGCCCCGGCCCTACGACAATCGCTGGGAGATTCAAGGCACCGAGGGCCTTTACAACGAGCAGCGTAAGGCGGTGTACCTGAACGGCCGCAGCCCCAAGTACGAGGAATGGGAACCCTTCGATCCTTACCAGGATAAATACGACCACGCCTGGTGGAAGGCCGCCCAGCAGCAGGCGAACCCCCATCACTCCGGCATGACTGACTTGGGCGACCAGATCCTGCTGGGGCACGGAGGCACGGATTACCTGGAGTTGAGCCAGTTCCTCAAAGCGGTGCGCAACAAGACCCAAACCCCGGTGGACGTCTATGACTCCGTCGCGCTGAGTGTCATCAATCCGCTCTCGGAGCAATCCATCACCGAAGGCGCGCTCGTGGATTGCCCGGACTTCACCCGCGGCAAGTGGAAGACTAACAAGCCGGTTTTTGCGCTGCAAGCTGCCTAACTGAAAACTCGACTGGACCTTGCATTCCGAGGCGCTCCGGTGTACCTTTCCACTCTACCGAAAAATGAAAACAGAAATCTCAGGTAACCCTATGAAAACTAATGGATGGATGGGCGTTGCGCGGGTCGTCGCCCGGGCGATTGCGATGATCCTCACCGCGGCCTTCGGCGTTGTGCTTGTTGCTCGTCTCAATATTGCGGATACCGAGACTATGCGTCCCGGTTATTACCGCGACCCCGCGATTCACGGCGACACGATTATCTTCACGGCGGAAGGTGATCTCTGGACGGTTAGCATAAATGGCGGCGCCGCGAGGCGGCTCACGTCCAACCCCGGCCATGAGGGTGGCGCGGCCATTTCCCCGGACGGCCAAGCGGTTGCCTTCAGCGCTGAATACGAAGGCCCGATGGATGTCTACACGATGCCGGTGGAGGGCGGCCTGCCCCAGCGCCGCACTTGGGACGGTGACGCCGCGGTCGCCGGCTGGACGCCCGATGGACGCGTGCTCGTCCGGACCCACCGCTACTCCACGCTGCCCGACCCCCAACTCGTGGCCATCGACAGCACCGGCCGGCGCGAGGTTGTGCCTCTTGCCCAGGCAGCGGAAGCCAGCTATTCGCCGGACGGCCGCACGCTGTTCTTCACGCGCTACGAGCGGCAGTCGAGTCACACCAAGCGGTACCAGGGTGGCACGGCGGAGAACATCTGGCGCTACGACGCCGGTTCGGAGGCCATGCCTTTGACGGCCGACTGGCCCGGCACCTCGCACGACCCGATGTTCTGGGACGGGCGGGTCTATTTCCTTTCCGACCGCGACGGCGTGATGAACGTTTATTCCATGGATCGAAACGGGCGCGGCTTGAAACAGCACACGCATCATCACGGCTTCGATGTTCAGTGGGCCTCCCTCTCCAATGGCCGCATCGCGTATCAGTGCGGCGCCGACCTCTGGCTGCTCGATCTCAAGACCGGTCAAGACGCCATCATTAACATCACGCTGGTCTCCGACTTCGATCAGTTGCGCGATCACTGGGTGAAGAAACCGCTCGACTACCTCACGGGAGTTCACATCGCACCCGATGGGAGCGGAGCCGTATTCACCGCGCGCGGTGAAGTGTTCACGCTGCCGGCCAGGAGCGGACGAATCGTCAAGGTGGCCGGCAACTCAGGAATCCGGTACCGCGAAGCCCGCTACATGCCCGACGGCAAGAGCATCATCGCGCTCTCCACCGAAAGCGGGGAAACCGAGTTCTGGAAATACCCGGCCAACGGCATCGGTGCGCCCGAACAGTGGACCCGCGATGCCAAGGTGCTGCGCTGGGAAGGCGTGCCCTCGCCGGATGGCCGCTGGCTGGCACATCACGACAAGGACCAGCAGTTGTGGCTGTACGATACGAAGACGAAGCAGGAGAAACGGATCGCGCAGTCGATGGTGGACGGCTTCGCGGACCTCACCTGGTCGCCCGACAGCCAGTGGCTGGCGTACGTCGAAGCGGCCACCAATACCTTCACCCAGATCAAAGTGCTGAACCCGAACACGGGCGCTATTCAGACGCTCACTTCCGACCGCTACAACAGCGGCAGCCCGGCCTGGAGCGCGGACGGCAAATGGCTCTACTTCCTTTCCGACCGTATGCTGAGGACGGTGGTGCGGTCGCCTTGGGGGTCGCGCCAGCCGGACCCCTACTTCGATCGCTCCATGAAAGTCTACGAGCTTGCGCTCACCCCCGGCCTGCGCTCGCCGTTCGCGCCGGTGGACGAACTCCATCCGGAGCCGCCTGCCAAGCCGGAGCCGAAGCCGGAGGAACCGAAGTCGGATAAAGCGGTGGAGGCCAAGCCGGATAAGCCGGCCGAAACGAAGCCCGACCAGGCGGCCGAGGCGAAGAAACCGGCTCCCGTCGCGGTGAATATCGACTTCACCGATCTGGCCTCGCGCCTCGATGAGGTCCCTGTGCCTCCCGGCAACTACTCCGATCTCGAGGCTGCGGAGAAACGGTTGTGCTGGGTGGAGCGCGATGATGGCGTGCCGCCCAAGCGCAATCTCGCGTGCGTGGACATTGCCAACAAGGGCGACCCTCCCGAGACCGTGCTCGCCGACGTGAGGGGTTACGAGATGTCGCTGGACCGGAAAAAGATGCTGGTGTCGAAAGGCGAGGACTTCTACATTTTCGATTCCACCGTCAAAGCCGCCGCGCTTGCCGATCCGAAAGCGCTTCCCAAGGCCAAGATGGACCTTTCGCGATGGACCTTCGATACCAATCCGCGCGCCGAGTTCCACGAGCTGTTTCTGGACGCTTGGCGGCTGGAGCGCGACTATTTCTACGACCGCAACATGCAGGGTGTCGACTGGAAACAGACGCGCGATCGGTATCTTCCGTTGGTGGACCGGGTGGCGGATCGCGACGATCTGAACGATGTAATCGCGCAGATGGTGAGCGAGCTCTCGGCGCTTCACACCTTCGTCCGCGGTGGTGATTCCCGCGAGCCCGCAGACCAGGTGGGACTAGCGTCGCTGGGCGCGGTCCTGCGTCGCGATGAGCAGGCGGGCGGGTACGTGGTCGGACATGTTTACCTCCACGACCCCGACCTGCCCAACGAGGCGCCGCCCCTTGCCCAGCCCGACTCGATCGTGCACGAGGGCGAGGTGATCCTCAGCATCGATGGCGAGGACTTATTGTCCGTTTCGGACGAACGGGCGCTGCTCCGCGGCAAGGCGGGACGGCAAGTGCTGCTGCGCGTAAAGTCCACTTCCGGGCAGATCCGCGAAGTCATTGCCACGCCGGTCTCGGCGCAGGACGAGCGCAACCTGCGCTACAAGGAGTGGGAGTACTCGCGCCGGCTGAAAGTGGAGTCAGACTCCCAGGGGCACATCGGTTACATTCATCTGCGGGCGATGGGCTCCGGCGATATCGAGCAATGGGCGCGCGACTTTTACCCCGTTTTCGACCGCCAGGGGCTGATCATCGATGTGCGGCACAACGGCGGGGGCAACATCGATTCCTGGCTGCTGGCCAAGTTGCTGCGCCAGGCGTGGTTTTGGTGGCAGCCCCGCATCGGCAATCCGAGTTCCAACATGCAATACGCGTTTCGCGGGCACATGGTCGTGCTCTGCGACCGATTGACCGGTTCCGACGGCGAGGCCTTTACCGAAGGCTTTCGCCGCCTCGGACTAGGAAAGGTTATTGGCGTGCGCACGTGGGGAGGTGAGATCTGGCTCTCCTCGAGCAACATCCTTGCGGATAGGGGGATCGCGACGGCAGCCGAGACGGGTGTCTACGGACCCGAAGGGAAATGGCTCATTGAAGGGCACGGCGTGGACCCGGATATCGTGGTAGACAACCTTCCCCACGCCACGTTTGGCGGGAGCGACGCGCAGCTTGACGCCGCCCCGAAATACCTCCAGGAGCAGATTCGCAAGGACCCGCGACCTGTTCCCAAGCCACCGCCGTATCCCAACAAGGCGTTCAAGTACGGAGAGTAACAGGCCGCGTCATTGGCATATCAGGACCCACCGGGTAGACCCTCTACTGAAACTCCAGAGAGAATCTACCCAGTGGCGAGTGCCGCGGATGTCGGGTGCGTAGGCCCTTCTGGCATTCCGCCAGTGGACTGCCGGCGCGGTTTCTGACATCTACCCGCTACATCGAGACGAACCGATTGTCGATGGCTTTCTGGATTGACTTCGCGAACGTATCCCAGGAGCAGCCGATACTCCCCGTCGCGGATTCACAACCCGCCACCGCCACATCTTCCTTTGCGGGCGGCGCGGCCAGGGTGAGGGGAGTGGCGCTACGCATCTGTTGGAGTGTCTGCGCAAGATACTGCGTGCGCACGAAGTACTGCGCGGTGTCCGGCAGTTGCCACAACGAAAAGATGAGCGCGCCTCCGGGCGGCGTGTCATCCGGCTGATACCCTGGCAAGTGCCAAGAAAGGCCGAGCATGCCGGAAAGGTTCGACAGGTTGGTATCGTGGCCCACCAAGATCAAGACCGCAACTCCCGGAGGGCCCAGCGCTCCCGGCGCCGTCTTGCCGGTTGCCGCCTGCTCCATCGACAGCAAAATATGATCCAGAAGGTTGGAACCCCTTGCCCGAGCGAGATAAGGGGTACGCCGCGTTAGATCTGAGACCACTTCATGCAGTTCGAGAACACGGAACAGATTGTCCACGTCGAGGCGGGCCCAGCCGAGATCTTTGCCTTGCATGCCATCCGTGTATTCGAGCAACAGATTCTCACTTAGGGTCGACGCTAAGCTCAACTGTTCGTTGAGTTGAACGGACTTTCCCGTTGCCGTAACGCTAATTTCTTCCAGGGCTTCGATCGGTTTCTTCGGAGCCCCTCCTCCTCCCGCCAACACAAACTGAAGAGCCTCAAAAGCGGCTCGATGCGAATCCAGGAAGTGCTCGGGATGGTCCCCCAGACGCTCCCGCACGGCCTTGGCGGCGATTTCCCAATTTGGCTTGGCAATGCCAGCCTCAATGGGATCGAAAAGCGCGTCCCGGCTGCCCTCCGGCTCTGAATGGACGTCGACGGGGCAGCCCGGCAACAAAGTCTCCGCTAGGGCGCGCCCGGTTTCGAGGGTGCGCTGGTCCGTGTCCGCATGAATGTAGACCCGGCCCACGTCTCCGCATCCCTGTTGGCTCAGTAGACGTTCGCCCGACAGCCACTCACGGTAGTAGGTCCCCATGAGCTTCATAAGGGCTCGGCCATGCGGCGTAAGATTACCTGGAGGAACGCCCCATTCCGGCCACGATTCGACCGCGTATTGATTGAGGCGCTCGGATTTCCACGTTGGCGAGCGAACTCCGTGCCGGCTGAGGATGACCACGTAACGCAGTTGCGGGGCGGCGCCGGCGGCTACCACCCCGGCGCCTGCCACCCACGCCACCACGATCAAAACCGCCGTGCGGAGACGTTTCAACACGATTTCACGACGCACTCCAAACATTCAGTTCCCCACTTGGGCCGAGAACATAGAGCTCACCACAGAGGGCACAGAGGGCACAGAGACCACAGAGAAAAGTGGACGGCGCAAACTGGTGTATGGCGCTGACCTTCAGGTCAGCACAGTGGGAAAACGGCAAGACTGCCGACCTGAAGGTCAGCGCTACAAAGTTGACCCAAAGTTTTTGTCCGCGTCTGTTCGCCGTGACCTCTGTGACGTCCGTGGTGAAATCCTTCTTGGGTTGCCGACTGGAAGCCGGCGCTACTTGACAATCTCTACCGCCCATAAACCAAAACACGGAACGTTCCCATAACGGCCGCACCTGGCCGGCCTGCGGCCGAGGTCGCAGGGGGACCAAAATCGGCCGTGTCCAGAAATAGGTTGTGGGTCTTGGTATCGAGCCCCATGGTCTTGGCCCCGACCTCGGTCTTGACCGTCTCGACCTCGCTGAACTTGTCAGGCGAGTCTTCGTGGAAGACATGGACCATACCTTCGCGGGTCGAGGCGAAGATCATGCCTGTATCCGGTTCATAAGCGGCGGCATCGACGCCCGTCGAAATCGGGAACGACTGGATAACCCTTCCGCTGTCGGCGTCCATGACCACGAGAAGTTGCGGGTTGCGGCCGGCGCTGAACAGCCGTCGGTGCATCGTGTCCATCGCCAGGGCCGTAGGCCTTCCGGCCGGGGCCACCGGCCAGCGCGACTTGATGGTGAGGGCGCGGGAATCAATGGCGACCACCTCATTTTTGTCTTCCATATTGACATAAACCGTTCCCCGGCCGTCCGGGACGGCGAACTCGGGTTGTCCCCCCAGCGCGATGGTTCCCACCACGGCGCCGCTCTTGGCATCGATCACCGTGGAGCTGTTGGGGTCTCCATTCATGGCAAAGACACGCTTGGAGACCGGATCGTAAGTAATGGAGTCGGCGTCGGCGTCGGCCTTCGCCTCGCCGGTCACCTTGAGGGTCTTAAGGTCGAAAATGACCACCTTGCCCTGGCCTCCGTCGGTGATGAATCCCCGGCCGAATTCGCTGGCGATGGCAACTCCATGATCCTGTTTCAATCCCGCGATGTTGCCGATGAGGCTGCCATTATCGGCGTCGATGACTTTAATCTCCGTGCCATGCGACACGTAGACGCGGCGCGCCGCAGAGTCGACGGTAATGTAGTCGAAATACTCCCGGGTACTCCCCTTGGCAGCACCGAAGGGGTATTTGTTGAGAAGGTGATACCCGCCAGTCGCCGCGAAGGCGAGGGCAAAGGCGCTGAGCAGGACGATCGACACGCTCAAGGCAATAGGGTTGAGCCCAGATGACAGTTTCATGTGTAAACCTCTCTTCCATCAAAGGTGGGAGTTAAGCTTGCTGAATCACTCCCAGATGGGACCGCTATTATAACCCGGTGGGAGCGGGCTCCCGGACCCCCAGGCCGTTGAAGCCGGAAAAAATTAAACAATCTCACGCAAAGACGCGCAAACGACAAACTGCTTATGTTCTTTGCGAGCTTTGAGCCTTTGCGCCTTTGCGTGAGAGGCTTTTGCTCATTCAGTGGTTTTTTCGCAGCTTCGTTGGCTTGGGCTTAGGTCGTTCGCCCCTGTGGGGCTCGATCGCTGCAATTGCTGGTCGACTCGCATCCCGGCACTCAAGACCGAGGGTTCCGGCTCGCAGGTGTCAGAACCCCCGGCCCACGATGTCGCGCCGTTCTTATTTGCCCGCGGCACTATCCCAGCGGAAGCCGAATTCGTATGTAGGATGGTAGAATTCGCGCTGATTCATGTATTGCTTGCTGCCGTTGTAAAAACCGAAAACTTCATCCGACATATTCAGATCGGCGACCGTGAACGAGAGGCCCCGCCAGACGCGCACGCTACCCTGGGCGTCGAGCTGCAAGTGGGGAAACAGGTAGTTGTCGCCATTGGGACCGTTGATGCCGTACGCTGCCCCGTCCTGGTAGTTGTATTGGTAGATGCTGGCCCCGTTGTAGCTCATGCCATACCGCATGTTCAGTCGGCCGCGCGTGTAACTGGGGCTGATATTCCATACGCTGGGCGACTGGCGGATCAAGGCGGGACTATCCGACCGGCCCTGGAGGTCATGGGCGCGGGAATCCGAGTAAAGGTAGTTGGCCATGAGGCCCAGTCCGCTCCAGACCCCGGGGAGAGACCGGAATTGCTGTTGATAGGCGCCCTCGAAACCGGCGATCCAGGCGCTGCCGGCGTTGCCGGGTTGTTCCACGATGAAACCGGCGAACTGCCCGGTGGTCGGATGCGTGGTGGCTTCAATGATGGGGTCGGTGAGGTTCTTATAGAAGAAGCCGCCCGAGATCATCCCGAAGGCTTTCAGATACCGCTCATAGAGGACGTCAAAGTTGTTGGCGTGCTCGGGCTTCAGGGCCGGGTTGCCGATGCTGTAGGTGTAAGGATTGGTGGTGATATCGATCGACACCGCCGAGGTCAGGAACTGGGGGTCGGGGCGGGCGAGCCCGCGGCCATAGACAAAGCGAATGTCGGAACTATTGTCCAGTCTGACGCGCGCGGAGGCGCTGGGCAGAGCGTCGAAGTACGAGCCGTTTAAGGGGACGTTCACCGGGCCGCCGCCCGATACGGGGTCGTTGCAGTTACAACTCAGTGTATTTACCTGCGTCCCTTCGAAGCGCACGCCCAAGATCAACCGCACGCGGCCGAGGTCCACGGTGTTCATGGCGTAGCCGGCGGAAATGCGCTCGACCATATCGAAGTTGGCGTTGTTGCCGCCGTACGGCTGCCCGCTTTCACCCAAGCTGAACTGGCTGCTGTTGTGGTTGACAAATCCGGTGATGGTGGGCCAGTCCGTCACCGGCCCGTACGTCGGGTAATCCTTGAAGTAGTAATTAGGGTCGGTGAAGTCGCTGAGGAACTGCGTCATCAGCATTTTGCTGTTGGGATCGAACTCGTCTTCCCAGGAATCATCGAACTTGTGAGCGTTTCGCACTTTGCCGCCAAACGCAAAGGTGGCGAAGTGTGAGCCCCAATGGTAGTTCTTGGCCACATCCACCGAACCCAGGAGATTAAGCTGCTCAGTCAGGCCATGGGAGTACGTCACGCTCTTCAGCTTGTACATGGTGGGATCGAAGATATAATCCGGGCTCCCAGGTGTGAAACAACTGGGCGTCCACTGGGGCAGATAGATGTTGGTGGTGGCCGCAGCGTCGTAGAGGCAGCCCGTCGAGTTGTCCAGCGCGCCTGTCGTCTTGAAGTCCGCGCCGGGGTTGCCTCCCGAGGCAAATTCGCGCGAACGGGCCACGGAAGCTTCCCAATGGATCACGGTCGAGGTGAAGGTGTGCGAGCCGCTCAAGGCCAGATTGCCAATGGCAAAGTTCGGGGCGCGTTCAGACGTTTTGAACCCGGGATTGCTCCCCTCGTTCAAGGTATAGGTCCACTTGTTGCCGAAGTCTTTGAAATCCGAATAGAGGTAGCGGAGGGTGATCACCGAATTCTCGCTGATTTTGTAATCGGCGCTCCCGGCGGCCCCATAGCGTGCGCGGGTATACCGGTACTCGCGGAGGTCCATGGAATCAAAATGCGGAGTCAGGCTGCCGTCGGGGTTCTGCACCGCGTCCGGGGTGGGCTCGATGTCGTCGATCCCGCGGCCGTTGTAATCGTAGGTGGCCCCGAATAGCACGCCCAGGCGCTTCTGGGCGCCAAAGCGGTCGCCGACGGTCATATCGAACTGATCCATGTGGCGGCCACCCATAATGGGAGTATATCCGCCGAGGCCCCCCAAGGAGAGCATGGGCTTCTCGCCCGCCGTCTTGGTCACCAGGTTCACCGAGCCGCCGATGCCGTCGGCATCCTGGTTCGCTTGGAGTGTTTTGTTGACTTGCACCTCCGCCACGAGGTTGGCGGGGATAGTGTCGAGTTTCACCTGGCGGACGCCCCCCTCGGGCGAAGGGGTGTTGATGCCGTCAATCGTGGTGTTGGTCAGCTCGGGCGCTGTGCCCCGCACATCAATATATTTGCCTTCGCCCTCATCGCGCTCGAGGGAAACACCGGGCAGACGGCCGGCGGCGTCAGCAATGGTGGCATTGGGAAGGCTGGTGATCACCGCCGCCGGGATGACCTGAAGGATGTTGTCGGCAGTGCGCTCCACGTTCACCGCCTCGGCCTCGCCGGTTAGGGGCGTAGCGGAAGCGCTCACGGTGACTTCCTGCCGCTCCGAGGCGACGTTCAGGACCGCTTCCACCTTCGCCGTTTGGCCGGCGGTGACCGTCACTTTGGAACTGAAGTCGGAGAATCCAATATAGGAAACAGAAATCGTGTAGTCGCCGGCTGCCACATCCGCAACCGTGAACTCACCCACCTGGTCCGAGACAGCCGAAAATCCTCCCGGCTGTAATGTCACCTGCGCGCCCTGGAGTGCACTTCCGGAGCTGTCCGCGACGCGTCCATCGATTCTGCCCTTGTTTGTTTGTGCCAGCGCCATCGACACACTGAGGCACATCGCCGCCAAAATTAGAATAGGCTTAAAACACCATCGGTGATTCATGCAGTACTCCTCCTGACCTCATGAGAATCATTCGAGTTAACCCAACGAAAAAAAGCACCTGGGGGGAACTTGAGGGCCTTAAATGAACTTAACGTCTCTAATAACTACAAACTCTGAGTCGGGAAAAAGTTATCGCCATCGAGTTAACCTAGAGTGACAAATTGACGAATGTGGCGTTAAATTGGAAAGAACATTTTGACTTCATCTCGTCACTTGTGAGAGTGAGCCTCCCCTTCGATGCCTTTTTTACTTACGCCACAGCCACGAGGTCCTTGAATTGCGACCCGGAAAAGGCGGGGTGGTTACTTCAGTTCGAGGGGAACGCTTATCGTGCCGAGAAGTCCACTGAGGTTATCGCGGACGGCGAACTTCACTTCGTACTTGCCGGGTGGCAGATCGATCTTCTCAGGGATTCCGAGGCCGGTTCGGAGGATTCTCTCGACCCTGTCAGCATCGAGTTTGGTGGCGATGGCTTGCGACATGCTCGCGATGCTCGTGCGGTTGCTGTCGAACGCGAGGGTAGTCACCTGGAGGTTGATGGCATTCCCGTTTTCGCGGTCGATGGTAAGGGAATTGCCCATGACACCCAGCAGGAAATCGGTCGGCTTCTTCCCCTCGGTAGGGGAACCTGAAGTTGAGTCACTCGCGGGCGGCAACTGACGGGCGGTGAGCCGTAAACCGGTATACTCGACGGGCGAGGCGAGCGCGTCCACCAGTTGTTGGCGGCGGAGTTCCGGCGTGTCAAGGATTTTCGGCGCCACGTAGAATCCTTCCCGGTAGCGAACCCGGAGAGCGCTTGGCGTCACTTTGACTTTCAGCTTGCGCCACCCCGGTTGCGTGTCGCCCCCCAGGTAATAGCCGAGGAGATAGTAGGCGCGTGAGTCGTCGACCGCCTCGGCGAAGCACTTCTCCAATTCTTCCACATTGATACAAGCGCGGCCGCCCGTGGCATCCGCAAAGGCGTGCAGGGTCAAGCGTTGCTCTACGGTTTTGTCGTAGGGAAAACGCATGGGCGACCTGATCGTATAGCTTCCCCGAATATCCGAGACTTTCGACTGGGACATGCCCGTATTGGCGCTGGGCAGGGCGGTGGGACTGTAGTCGAGGGCGCCCAAATCGACGGGGTAGACGGCAATGTTGGCGGAGATCAACCCGCGCCAGGCATCTTCGTATTCGTGGCGCAGATCGTCTCCCAGGCGAGCGAAAGATTGCGGATCGTCGATAGTGAACGGAAAGCCCGCGGTAGCCCAAATAAACGTCTTCCGGCCGGGAACGGCCTGGAACGCGTGCGCAAGTTGGGTCATAGCTCCAAGGGTTTCGCGGGTCGCGATGCGCTGGTAGTTCGCCGTAACGGTTGTGTCAAGATCGCTCAGCATATCGGAAAAGAGCTGTTCCTCATCGGAGGCTAGTTGCTGGTCCGAGGGGTCTTCCGTGAGGTCGTCCAGGGGGGTGGTGCTCTCCTCCGAACTTAGCGAGAGCTTGAGTTTCTGCAAGGCGGCGATCAATACCTTGGTGTCCCTGGTGAACGGATGCAACTCACGGAGGCCGTTGCCCGTGAGGCCAAAGATTGCTAGGGGTTCGTCGCGCAAGGCGCTGCGCAATAAATAGTCGGTGAGCCGTTTCTTTGCTTCCAGTTGTCGCATCCAGGGCGAGTTGATCATGTCGAGGACGACGATGGTGATTCGCCAAGGGTGATCGTCACCGGGGAGAAAGTTGGAGTGCCCCTCGGATGTAGAGTCTTTCGCGCGGCTGACGACCTTTTCGGTTTCTATTTCTTCAAAAACGGAGACGGCGCCGAATTTCCCGTCCTCTTCGATCTGGAACGCTTCTTTGTGCAAGCCTGGCACATGCCTGCCGGATTTATCTGTGACGATAACCGGAACGAGAACCAGATCCGAGCGAGCGGAGAGCTTTACCAGTTCTTGGGCCGGAGGGTTGGCACGATTTTCAAAAGAACCTAGCGCGGTCTGGCTGATGGGGGGAAGTTGTGATAGCTGCCGTGGGGAGTCTTGCTGACCAATCAACGGAGATGAAAATGCGAGAACAGCGGCGAGTAACCCAGCGGGTCGGATCATGGAATGTGCCCTGGTCCAGAGAAACTGATTGAACACCGGAAACATTAGCAGCACAGTCCGTAACCTATTGGGTTACAGGTGTGTTACAGAGGCGGTTCGCACGATTCTGCCTGGCAGTGCGAACAGGTCCACCATGGGAAACTCACCCGCCGTCTTGGTCCTCAGATTAACGGAGCCACCAATACCATCGTCATCGCACGGGGGCCTGAGAAAACCAATGCTTGCAAAGGTCTGTTACGAGTCTGTTGCGGCTCAATGAAATCTCTAGCAAGTAGCATATATAATGCGGTTGGCGCCGCGCGGCGGGGTGAGAAGGGGATCGGGTGTATAATATTCGCGGGCGTAAAACCACAATCATATTTAGCCGGAATATCTTCTTTAAGGAGGCGATTGGAGAATGCGACAGGTCTCTTTTGGAACCCGATTGCTTGGCCTTCGGGCCGGAGCTGTTGCCTTAACCTTGGCGGCCACGGGTCTATGGTTTTGCAACCTGCGGGCGCAATCAACTGGGGACCCCCGTCCTCCCATGACCAAGGCGGAGCAGGTGAAGGACAACTACCACGGGGTTGAAGTCGTCGACCCCTATCGCTGGCTCGAGGATCAACAAAGTCCCGCGACGCGCGCCTGGATTGACGCGCAGAACAAGTACACGCAATCGCTTTTGGAGGCGTGGCCGGAGCGAGAGGAACTGAAGCGCCGCGTGGCGGAGTTGCTGAAGATCGATAGCATGAACGTCCCCACGGAGCGAAACGGCCGCCTGTTCTTTGTCAAAAGAGGGGCGGAGCAGGACCAGGGTGTTCTTTACCTGAGGAAAAGCCGCAGCGGGGCGGATGAAGTTCTCATTGACCCTAACCCGATGAGCAGGGACCACACCGTCTCCGTCTTCCTCGAAGCCGTATCCGATGACGGCGCTCTGGTTGCCTACAGCTTGCGCCAGGGTGGCGAAGATGAAATCACCGTGCACCTGCGGGACGTCGACAAGCACACCGATCTGCCCGACATGCTCCCCAAAGCAGATTATTTCGGTATCGCCATCAAGCCCGATAAGAGCGGACTGTACTATTCGCGAGGCGGAAAAGCGCCGCGGGTTTACTACCACGCCTTGGGCACTGACCCGGCGAAGGATCGGGTCATTTTCGGTGAGGGTTACGGCCCGGACAAAATCATTACCACGGACCTCTCGGAGGGCGGGCGTTATCTCATCATTCAGGTCCTGCACGGGTCGGCGATGGACCAGACCGAGATCTATTCACAAGACCTCCAGACACACGGGCCCATCAAACCGATCGTGAATGACGTTGCCGCCCGGTTCATCGGCCAAGTGGGTGGCGACAGGCTTTTCGTGCAAACCAACTGGATGGCACCCAAGAACCGTATCCTGGCGATCGACCTGCAGAATCCCAGGCGCGAATACTGGAAGGAAATAGTTCCGGAAAGCTCTTCGGCCATCGACTCGCTGGCGCTGGCGGGAGGGAAGCTAGTGGTGACCTACACTGAAAACGCCAGTTCGCGGATCCGAATTTTCGATGCGGAGGGGAAGCACCTTCGCGGCGTGCCGCTTCCCGCTATCGGTTCTGCCATCGGATTCAACAGCCGCTGGGCAGGTGATCAAGCCTTCTATGGTTACACCTCCTACCACATCCCCTTTCTGATCCAACAGTACGAAGTAGCGGCAGGCAAGCAGGATCTGTGGGCACAGTTTAAGGCGCCGATCCACTTCGAAAGGCTCGAGGTAAAGCAGGTGTGGTACACCTCGAAGGATGGAACGCATGTGCCCATGTTCATATTAGGCCAAAAGGGGATGAAACTTGACGGCGCGCGGCCCACCCTGCTCACCGGATATGGCGGCTTTAACATTCTTGAATCACCTTATTATTCGCCGTTGGCGGCGTTGTGGGTGGAGAATGGAGGAGTATTCGCTAACGCCAACCTTCGCGGCGGGGGAGAGTTCGGTGAGGCGTGGCACCGCGCCCGCATGCTGGAGAAAAAGCAGAATGTCTTCGATGATTTCCTCTCCGCCGCTGAATGGCTGATCCAAAACCACTACACTCAACCTTCCCAACTGGCGATTATGGGAAGCAGTAATGGCGGATTGCTGGTGGGGGCGGCACTCACTCAGCGACCTGACCTCTTCCGAGCTGTACTCTGTATCCATCCCCTCCTCGACATGCTGCGTTATGAGAAATTCATGGAGGCACAGCATTGGGTTTCCGAATACGGCACTGCCGATAACCCCGCGCAGTTCAGGTATCTCGCCTCCTACTCGCCGTACCAGAACGTGAAGCCGGGCACCAAGTATCCTGCGGTGCTCTTGATGAGCGGCGATGGAGACACGCGCGTTGCTCCCTTGCACGCGCGCAAAATGGCGGCAAGGCTGCAAGCGGCTACGGCGTCGGACTGGCCCATTCTCCTCCGCTACGATACCCAAGCGGGCCATGTGAGGGGAAGCCTGCCCATTTCCAAACAGATCGACCAACTCACGGATGAGGAGGAATTCCTGATGTGGCAGCTCCATGTGCATTTGACGCCGGGAATTCCGTGAGGATGACGTAACTTATCGAAGAGTGAACGACGGGGGTTCTTCGCCCAAAATGCGGGCTCAGAATGACAGCGTAAGCACGGCGCGGGTTCAGAATAATTGTGCCGCCGGGTTTTTCTGCTGCCTGTTTAACCCGTCTATAAATGAGGTGAGGTGTGAGGCTTGTTTTCCGCTCCTCGCAGCTTTTTCAACGTGACCTGAAACTCGCTTTTGGTCGGCAAGGAAATGGCGCCGGTATCGCAGCCTTCGAGGCAGATTTCGCAGCCGGGGAGGCAGCGAAGCGGATGCGCCACGAAAGGCCGGCCGGTCTTGGGGTCCCATTCAAAGACTTCGTGCGGACAAAAGTTGAGGCATTGGAGGTCCGCGCGGCAAGCGTCAGGGTCAACCGTGGGAAACCACGGGAATTTCTCGCGAAGATAGCTCAGGAAGGCCATTGCTCTTTCCTTCATGCATCACATGAATAACCGGACCGGTTACTCGCCAGGGGCCCTCAATGGCGCGGCTTGTTGGGATCGGCAAGCTCTTTCAGCCGCTCGCGGATTCGGTCTAGGATGCCGTCGTTAGTCCTATTGCGCACGTCCAAGGGCACAAAATGTTCGGCGTCGAACTCCGTGTTGCGCAAAACTTTCTTAAAAAGCTTCATTTGGGTTTCTTCCGCGCAGGCACAGACCAACACGTAAGTGTCGGAATCATCTTCCGCAGCGCGAAGCACATCTTCGAGGATTTGATTTCCACCCTCGGCGCAGAGTTGCGGGTGCACGGCAGCGTAGGAAACGTCAAATTCGGATTCAATTTCAAACGCCAGTGAATTCATATCGGCGTAGCGGAAGGGATCAAGGCCTTTGCAGTTGCAAATCAATGTCTTGACCTTCATCAGAATCCTCCTGAGGCCGCAGCCGCATTGGTTCACTTAGAGCCTTAAAGTGTACGGCGAGTTGCTCTATGGATCTTTGGTTAATGCATACGGACTGCCACAAACGAAGATTTCGCAGCCTTCTCTGTTTACTCGAAGTCCATGAAAATAAATCCATTAGCTTCTGTTCAAAGGCATAGGCAAGCCGCTATTTGTCATAGAAGAGACTTTTGCCCCAGCAGGGACTGTCAGGAGGGATGCATCAACCCATTCCTTGACGAAACGCAAGGGGCCTTGGGCCGCTTCCGGCGGGAAGATGGGATACAGTTTTGGAGTCGGTTTGGCGCCACGTTCCTTCAAGGAATCCACATTCCGCTCTTGAGCGCAGCGATCCATTAGCGACACAGCTTCGCTTGTTCCCGGGCCAGCGTAGCTTCCGGTTCTAGTTGCCGCATCGCCTTGGACTCGTATTCAGGCGCTTTTTCCCAGTTCGGCGAGGCCGTTTTCGGGGGGAACCATATGGTGGACATCCTGATGGCCGCATTGTGACATAAACCCCCAACCCGTGAAAGTCCCTCCTCACGTCAACCCGGCAGACACAGCTCTTGCCATGCGGGGGATTGGGAAGTATGCTTCGCAAGTTCGTTGGAAGTGGCGGGTACAACACTCTCTTGCCGTTTCCGTTGAGGACTCAGCAACATGGCGAGCACAAGAGAATGGTGTGTTTGGCTTTCCAGGAATAATTGCTTGAAGGGTCGACAATCTGTAGAGTATAACTAGTATCATAAGCCTGGGAGTTGAGGCCACAATCCGGCGCCGTGCCGGTGCGGACCTCCGAGGGGTGAGTTCCCCGGGTCCGGCCGGCAGAGCAGGTAGCGACCACCTGCCGGATGGCCGGTCGTATATGGATAACAACCCGTTCTCTCAAATAACGAATGCGCAGGACTCTCTGGCGAGCCGAAGGCGGAGCACGCGAATTGATTACGTCACGACAGTGCTCATTTCGGGTAAGGATGCTGCGGGAGCCCCCTTTCGGGAGTTTACTCAAACCTCGACCGTGAACCTGCACGGCTGCAAGGTCCGAACCTCATATCGAATCATGGTCGGCATGCTCGTCACCCTGGAGTGTCCCAAGGCCGGGACGTCGGGGAAAGGTGTCTGCGTCAGGGTTTGGGATTCCCCAGCGGGAGTGGCCGGGCGCGAGATTGCCGTACAGCTTATAAAACCTCAGAACCTATGGGGCGTACCCAACCCACCCCCTGATTGGGAAATCGTCGCCAAGGCCATGGTGCAAGGGCGGGGGGTTCAATCTGAACGGCTAGCACGGCCCGTGGCCCCTGGCGCACCCACCGCCCCCGCGCCCATGGCCGTCCCACGAGCTCCCGCGCCTCCTCAGGCGGTTGCGCCGTTGGCGCCACCCGTGGTGGTGCCGGTGCGGCCGGCCCCTGTTGCCGGTCCGACCACCGAGCAGCGGCTCGCCGAGCTCGAGCGGCGCGCCACGCAATTAGTGGAATCGGTTCTCGATATCATGCGCGGGCAAGCGGAGGAACTTACCCGCAATTGCCTGGAGGAATTCCGTCAGCAGGTGGATGCTCTTATTGAGGATGGAGAAGGACGGCTGCGGCAGGGCATCCAACAAGCGTCTGAAGAATCGGCAGCTTCCTTGACCGGCCTGCGAACCGATATGATGGACCAGATGACATCACGCGCTGCACAATTGATTCGCTCCGCCGAAGATCATTTGCGCACCCGGCTCCGCAGCCAGTTGGCCGGTGCGGATAAGACAGCCCCCGTAAAGCCTCCCGAGCGGGTCAGGGAAAAGTAACGAAGCACTTCGGTCCCTTCCCCCATCATCTCTCCCAACCAGATCGATCCAGTTCTTCGCCAAACGCCTAAGTCGACGCCAATCCTTCATAAAATTATGTGGGGTCGGCGTACGATTGCATCTTATGGGCCAAGTGGTGGGTCAGGATTTGATATAATATGAGCGTTGAGGGGGAGGGCCGTCCGTTTTCAGATCGCGAAAATCAGATTGGTCTGGGGTTGCGCTCTGGACGGAATGATTATTCCGAAGTCCGCCTCTTTCCCCGGCAGAACTGCCGCACTGGGGGCGCCTCGCGGCTCAGACCACGTGGCTTGCTCCGAACGCGCGCGGCAAGTGAGTAAATCCCAGACTACTACGAATCCTGAAAGGGCATTCAAGGGGAATCCGATGGCAACCACTCACGTTGAGCCGAAAGAAGACGCGCCACCCGCAGGACAAGCACAGATCATTAACGACCTTAGCATCCAGGTGGCGACGGTAAACGGCTCGGGCAGTCAAACCGCCAATCTCGTTTTACTCCGGGCGATTTTTCAAATGGGGATTCCGGTTTCAGGAAAGAACCTCTTTCCCTCCAACATCGCCGGTCTACCCACTTGGTTTACGATCCGGGCTTCCAAGCACGGCTACATCGCCCGCCGCAGAGATAGCGAATATATGGTGGCGATGAACCCTGAGACCGCCGAAGAAGATGTGTTGAGCCTCAAACCAGGTGCGGCCTGCGTTTACGACGAGCGGCTCAATCTAAACCGTCTGCGGGACGATGTGACTTTCTACCCCGTGCCGTTTGATCAATTGGTCACGCCGGTGTGCCCGGACGCGCGTTTGCGCAAACTCGTCCGCAACATGATTTACGACGGCATCCTGGCGAAACTGCTGGGCATCGACATGGAGGAAATCCACAAGGCGCTCCAGAAGCAATTCCGCAGGAAAGCTAAGGCCGCGGAATTGAACTGGAACGCCGCACGCGCCGGTTATGAATTCGCCGAAAAAAACCTGGTGAAAGCAGACCCCTACACCCTGGAGCGCATGAACGCCACCCAGGGCAAGATCCTGATTGAAGGCAATGCCGCCATCGCTCTGGGTTCGATGTTTGCCGGCGTCACGGTGGTAACGTGGTACCCGATCACTCCCTCTTCCACCGTCTGCGAGACGCTGACCGAATATATGAAGCGCTATCGCCTGGACAAAGAAACCGGTAAGGCGACCTTTGCCATCGTGCAAGCAGAAGATGAACTCGCGGCGCTGGGCATGGCTCTGGGCGCTGGCTGGGCCGGGGCGCGTTCGATGACCGCGACGTCCGGACCGGGCATTTCCCTGATGGCGGAATTTACCGGCTTCGGATATTACGTGGAAATCCCCACAGTGATCTTCGATATCCAGCGCGTGGGACCGTCCACGGGCCTTCCGACGCGTACCGCGCAGGGCGACATCATCTCCACCGCCCTCCTTTCCCACGGCGATACCCAGCACCCCATGTATCTCCCTTGCTCGGTGAGTGAATGTTTCACCATGGCCATTGAGGCATTTGATCTTGCCGAGGACTTGCAGACCCCTGTATTCGTCATGAGCGACCTCGACCTCGGCATGAACACCTGGATGTCCGACCCCTTCCCCTATCCCACCAAGCCCATCGCGCGCGGCAAGGTACTGAGCGCCGAGGATGTGCGCCGCATGGGCGGCTTTGAGCGTTACAAGGACGTGGATGGTGACGGCATTGGCTACCGGACACTGCCCGGGACGCCGGAACGCCTGTCCGGCTGGTTTGCGCGCGGCAGCGGCCACAATGAAAAGGCCATTTACAGCGAGCGGCCCGACGTTTACGTGAACAATGTGGACCGGCTGGCCCACAAGTTTGAAACCGCTCGCCACAAGGTTCCTCCCCCCATCATCGTGGATTCGGAAAAACCCGAAGTGGGCATCATCGCTTACGGCACCAGCCACTGGGCCATCGAGGAAAGCCTTGACCAATTACGGTGCAAACAAGATATCGACGCCGGCTATTGCCGCTTGCGGGCTTTCCCCTTTACCCCGGAAGTTCATGACTTTATTAATCGTTATCAGCGCGTGTACGTCGTGGATCAAAACCGCGACGCCCAGATGTTGGGCTTGCTGCGGTTGGAATGCAGCGCAGACGAGATCGCGAAGCTCCGCAGTGTTCGCCATTACGACGGCTCGGCTCTTGACGCGCGTTCCGTAACCGACGAAATTGTTTCCCAGGAGGCGGCAAACTAATATGGCAACCACCACCGTTCCCTCTTCCCCATCCGCCAAGACCAACCGCGTGGGCCTGGAGATGGCTTACTACAAGGGCAACAAGAGCACGCTCTGCGCGGGCTGCGGCCACAACGCGATCTCCGAGCGCATCATTGAAGCCTGCTTCGAAATGGGCGTTGAACCGCACCGCGTCGCCAAGTTTTCCGGCATTGGCTGTTCGTCCAAAAGTCCCGCCTATTTCCTGAATAGCGCTTACGGCGTCAATGCGGTCCACGGGCGCATGCCCTCCGTGGCTACGGGCGCCTTGCTGGCCAACCGTCACCTCATCGCCATGGGAGTGAGCGGGGATGGCGACTCTGCCTCCATCGGCATCGGACAGTTCGTGCACCTGATGCGGCGCAACCTCCCGATCCTTTACATCATTGAAGACAACGGCTGCTACGGCCTGACGAAGGGCCAGTTCTCCGCCACCGCCGACATAGGTTCGAAGCTCAAGACCGGAGTGGTCAACGATCTGCCGCCCATCGATACCTGCGCGCTGGCCATTCAGCTTGGCGCCACGTATGTCGCCCGATCCTTCTCCGGCGACAAGCGGCAATTGCTGGCGCTCGTCAAGGGCGCGCTCGCCCACAACGGAACGTCCATGCTCGACGTCATTTCTCCCTGTGTCACTTTCAATGACCACGAAGGCTCCACCAAGTCTTACAGCTACGTCAAGGACCACGATGAACCGGTCGCCGACGTGACCTTTGTGCCATTCTTCGAAGACATCTCCGTGGACTATGACCCGGGAACAACCACCAGTATTACCCTGCACGACGGTTCGCAAGTGCTGCTGCGCAAGCTTGAAACGGAGTACGACCCCACCAACAAGGGCGCTGCCTTGCAGATGCTCACCGAATCCCACGACAAGGGCGAGATCGTGACCGGGCTCTTCTATGTCGATCCCCAACGGCCCAACTTCATCGACTTGTTGAATGTGATGGAGGAACCGCTGGCAACGCTCCCGGAATACAAGGTGCGCCCCCCCAAGGAGGTCCTGGATCAGGTGATGGAGTCGTTGATGTGAGGGGCAGTTCCTCTATGATCCCACAAGACCTGCGTCCGTTGTTCTGGGACACGAACCTTGACCACTTTAACCCTGTTTCCTACCCGGCCTACACCATCGCCCGGGTCCTGGAATACGGCGATGACAAGGCCGTGGCCTGGCTACGGGACACGTTCTCCGAAAACCAAATCGTCGAGGTGCTTCGCACCGAGCGGAGGCTCTCCCGCAAGTCCGCCAACTTCTGGGCGCTCGTTTACCACATCCCTTCGGAAGAGATCGCAGCGCTCCGCTCTGGCATCTGAATTCCCCTCGCATATTCTTCCAAAACTAGGAGCTGACCACTATGGAAAGAAAGGAATACGGGTGGCATCGGGAAACGACCAACCCGGAGGTTGAACATACCTTGCGTGACCTCCACCAGAGCTCGCTTCTCACGCCTTTCTACCTTGCGGGAGGAACCGGCCTCGCCCTTCACCTCGGCCATCGACGTTCGGTAGACCTGGATTTCTTCACCCCAGAAACCTTCAACGATGACTCGTTGCTCCAGAAAGTTCAGACCCTCAGGAAATTCTCACTCGTGGCCAAGGAACCCGGAACGCTCCACGCGCATATCGGGGGGACCAAGGTGAGTTTCCTCGCCTACGCCTATCCACTGCTCTTCCCATGCGAGGCTTTCCTGGATGTTAAGGTGGCTGATCCCCGCGACATCGCCTGCATGAAGGTGAGCGCGATCGCGAGCCGTGGAACGAAGCGCGACTTCGTCGATTTGTATGCCGTCGCGCAACATCACGGATTGCCGCAGATCCTGGAATGGTTCCAAGAGAAGTTCGCCCCCGCGAATTACAGCGCGGTGCACATCTTGAAATCCTTGACCTATTTCGACGACGCAGAAAAAGACCCTGCGCCTGACATGCTCGTGCCCCTTTCGTGGGAGGAGGTGAAACAGTTCTTCACCCGAGAGACCCCGCGGTTGCTTTAAGACAGGGAAGGAAACAAACAAGCATTGCGCGGACCTGTCTTGAAGGTCGGCAGCTTTTCGTGCCAGCCCGCGTAACGGGCGAAGGACCCTGGCCCATGGTCACCCTATTGTGTTCCTCCTTCACGCCATCGGCTCGTAGCACCGCATTTATCGAAAGTGCAATCATGCAATGCACACTCAAATAATGCATGAAATGCAGATCAGCCAGCCCGCGATTTCGTACGTTTCCATCTGTCCATGATCGCCGGGACGCAGACCGCGAGCGCCCCGAATGCTTATGCACCCCGACGTCCCAACAATGCTTGAAAGACAGCGAGGTTCTTATTCCATCGCTCGACAGCCCATATCCCCAACTGCTTTTGCCGCTCATGTTGTTTCACAGGAGAGGCACAAAGTTTCTCTAGACATGCTGCTTCGGTTACAGAAGTCTCATACGTAATGACAGCATCTTCTGGAAACCCATACAATTTCCGCAAGCGCTCTGGCATAACCATAATACAGTTCATTTCTACACCAATGATGAGAGCGGCGGTAAACCTACACACCATGTAGTCCGATGGCGAAACAATTGGCAACCAAAGAAAGATCGGCTTTTTCTGTCGGGCGAGAGAAGTCGTGAATTGTGTGCCATCTAGACCCAGATGCTGGGTATAGAGCCCTTCCTGGGCTAAGAAGTAGTGACACCGATGGCGATCATAGTGCACCAGTTTACCGCCGGCTTTCATATAGCCCAAGGCGGCAGCAATGTCTTTGCCTTCGAATGTGCCTATACATATTAGTGTTGGAAGTTCCGTTGCATCGCGTTGGGACAGTGAAGTGTCCTCTAGCCCTAACCCCACTGGGGCAGTTGGTTTAGAATACAAAGGGAAAATCCACTTTTCTTTGCCGGCCGCCGGGGTCAAATAGACCGATGCCCCATGCGGGTTCAGTTCGATATCTTCCGGGTGGTGATGCACTACAACAAGGCGCGTACTGGCATTCCATTGATGTAACTGATGGCCACAATCTAGCCATGCAAAAGAAGTATTTAAAAGGATCACATCAAAGTGCGAGCCGGGGTCCATGATTTGGTACCAATGATGGATATTTTCGGCCCCGATCGGTATGCGTGTTCGGAAATACTCGATCATGTGGAATCGATCGGCGCTTTCAAAAAACAGGTGAGTTTCAAAACCCAGCTCCAGCGCCAAAGCGGCAAAGCCGCCCATCACTTCAGTATGACCGGGAAGTCGTTCCACAATGGCAAGTGTGCAGGTCATTTCTTCACGCAATCAAAGACAAACTTGAAGTTTTCGACGCCGATGCCGGCGGTGACGTCGGCGCGCTCGACTTGCTCCGCGCAACCGCGCCGTTTCAGCGAGACGGAGCTGCGGCCGGGGAGCAACTCCATCGCCGCCATGCCGTCGTCACCGGTAGTGGCCTTAACGTCGTCAATCACCTGCCCGTTGGAATAAATGGCATCGAGCTCAATCCCGCCGAGGGGTTTGCCGGCAGCGTCAAAGACCCTGAGCAACGCGGGTTTGTGCACCAACTTCTTCGCCTCGTAGATCTCTTGGGGATAAAAAACCAGTTGGGTGTTGACGCTGGGGGTGGCGCTGGTCAGTTCCTCGTGACGAAAGGTCGCGGTGTCCTCCGTGGCAGCCTCGCGGCGCCCGGTAACCCAGTAGAGGGCCAGGGGCAAGTGGGCAAAAGAAAATCGACCGTCCCCCCCGGTGACTCGCTGATCAATCAATTGCCCTTGCTCGTCTTGGAGCGAAACCCGGACGCCGGCGCGCGGTTGGAGGTCCGGACCCAGCGTTGATCCGCCCAAAACACCCACCGAGTCGGGGAGGGCCGGCCGTAGTTCAATGGTAATAGTATTGCTCGTCAGTTCACCCTGCCAGAGTGTGGTGCCGAGGTTACGCTGAAATTCTCCCCCATTGGAAAAACTCGCCGCGTAAACCACGGTTAACCTGTAGGCGCCCCAAATCGGTTTCTGCCCCTCCGCCAGCGCCGGGCGCAAGTGCACAATCGACACCTCCTCGTAGGTGTCTCCGGCCACCAGCTTCACCAGCCGCGGCTTCGGCATTTGCACATATTCGAGCGTCGTTCCTTCCGCCTGCGAAACGGCCGCTTGCGCGGCCTGGGCGTCGCCGGGCTGGAGCTTGAATTCTACGGTCGAGCCCCCCGTGGTTTCGGCAGGCCGGTTTTCATCGTAAACGCGCTCCTCCGGCGGGCGCTTCCCCTTTGCCCGCCGGTAGAGCCAAAGGGTTTGCTGCGTGGGGTTGTGGATGTGGAGCTGGATGCGTGCAGCTTCCGGTTCGGCCACAAACTGCTGACCCATGGAAATGAGCAACTGGATTTGTGGCGATGCTGCCACCGGGGCGTTCGTCTGGCCGCGCGCCGGCGCCATCGGCAGGAGCCACGAAACTCCAGCAAAGCCCGCCATTACAATAAATCGAGATTTTCCAAATCCTCTATTTGCCATCGGGCCTGTATCTCGATGATGCTGTGAAATGCTTCCAGATAGCCGGGTCAGTGAGTTTCGAAGCCAAATACAAGATCGAGGCCCGCGGCCTCGGTGAAGGCCCGGAAGTCCCGGTCTCGCGTGAGGAGGGGAACGCCTCGGTCAATACAGCTCTGGGCAATCAGCGCGTCGCCGAGGCGCGCCTTGCGGCGCTTGGCCAGCACCTTCGCACGCAACAGTCCAGCCCGTTGCCAATAGCCCGCTTCGACCTCGATTAGAGGCACATCGGAGAGAGTCTTGGCCACGTCGGAAGAAAGCTTCGGATCGCTCAACAGCTCGGTAAGCACCACCGGCGCCATGAGCACCTGCCGCTCTTCCAGCGCCCTGTCGAGCAGATGTACATCATTGCCTCCACCGCCTTCCAGAAAGGCAACCCATGTGCTCGTATCTGCCGCGATCATCGGTCGGCCTTCAGTTCCGCCAACGTGCGTGTGAAGCGAACGGTGCCTCGGAGTTGGCGCAGGCGATCGTAAGTTTGCGATGCCGCTAGCAGACGAAGGCCGGCACGGACGGTCTGGGTGATACCGGTACCACTCGCACGCTGCGCCTTCTCGAGCAGCTCGAGCGGGACCTCCACGGTGATCTTACGCGCGGTCTCCATAATGTCTCATCATACCATACACAAGACCAGCATTGTGCATGGCATTTCCGGGCCAGCCTTCTCACAGCACCCTCAGGATCAGACACTTCAAGTAATGCGTTTCGGGGACGGTGAGCAGAATGGGATGATCGCGCGACTGCGTGCGGCGTTCGATGACCACGACGGTGCGGTGGGCATCCAGCGCGGCGTTGGCGATCACTTCCAGCAGGGCAGCCTCGCTGACGTGGAAGGAGCACGAACAGGTGACGAGATAACCGCCGGGGTTCAGGATTTTCATCGCGCGCAAATTCAGTTCTTTATAGCCGCGCAGCGCCGATTCCCGGCTGGACTTCTGCCGCGCGAAAGCAGGAGGATCAATCACCACGGTGTCGAAACGCTGCTTTTCCTGGTCGGCGGCCTTAAGAAAATCGAAGCAGTTGGCTTCCTTCCATTCCAGGTTGGTGAATCCGTTCAGACGCTGGCTGCGCTCCGCCTGTCGCAGCGCGTCCCCCGAGGAATCCACGCCCAGAACCGAATCGCAATGGGGCGCGAGCGCCAGGGCAAATCCACCCGTGTAGGTAAAGCAATCCAGCGCTCGCCCGCGCGCATAACTCGCGGCCGCGGCGCGATTCTCGCGCTGGTCGAGAAAGCCCCCGGTTTTCTGCCCGTGCAGCAAGTCGAAGCACATCTTCACGCCGTTTTCTTCCACCACAACTTCGCGGACTGCTTCCCCCGCCAGCACCCCGCTTTGCTCCGGTAGACCCTCGAGGCTGCGCACGGCGGCATCATTGCGCTCCAGGATCGCGCGGGGGGCGAATTCCTTTTGCAGGATTTCAACCACTGTGGACTTCAGCCGGTCCATTCCCTGACTGAGGGTTTGAATGACGAAGCAATCGCCGTATCGGTCGATGATGAGTGTGGGAAGCAGATCACCTTCGGCAGCGACCAGTCGATAAGCCTGCGCCCCGGCCGCCACCTGCTGGCGGAAGGCGGCCGCCGCGCGAATTCGCTCGGTGAGGAAGGCGGCGTCAAAGGGCCGCGCCTCGCGAGTCAGAAAGCGCAGCGCAATTTGCGATTGGGTGCTGTAAAGAGCTTGCCCCCAGAAACGGTTCTTGGGGTCGATGAGGCGCACCACGCCCGGCTCGACTCCCGCAGCGGGAATGACGTCGGAGCGGTAAATCCAGGGATGTCCGGAGGCGAGCCGCTCGACACCCCGTGATCTGATAGCGATTGTGGGCGCAATCATTTTGTAACTCTATCACATAGGAACAGTGGCGAGTGACAAGTGCCGGGTGACAAGAAACTGAGTCCGTAGTTCGGGGTCCGAAGTCGTAAGAACAGTGACGAGAGACGCGAAGCAGGGTCCGAGGTCCGAATCCCCCCCGAGTCCCGGATCCCGAGTCCCCGCAATGACAGGGAGCGATCCAGAAACATATTCATAATTCAGAATTCATAATTCATAATTGCTTCCGCATGCTTCTCGCTGAATTTGACTACACGCTTCCTGCCGAACTTATTGCCCAAAGGCCGCTGGACGAGCGGGATGCTTCGCGCATGATGGTGCTCGGCCGTGCGGCAGAGCGTTGGGAAGACAGGGCGTTTGGCGAGATTTCTCAAGTCCTTCAGCCGGATGATCTTTTGGTTTTCAATAACACCAAGGTTTTCCCTGCTCGCCTGCTGGGCCGGCGGCGGGGTATTACCGCGCAGCCGGTGGGCAAGTATAATCCTGCCCAGCGCGGATTCCTGACCGGCGAAACCGAGCTCCTGCTGACCCGGCAGGAAAGCGCGGACATCTGGCAGGGATTGGTCCATCCCGGGCGCAAAGTGCGAACAGGGGAAGTGCTGGTGTTTGGCGACGACGAGTTGGAAGCTGAGATTCTGGGCCGAGGCGAATTCGGTGTGCGCCGGGCGCGGCTGCGGGTGCGCACGGGAACGATTGAAGAAGCCCTCGACCGACTGGGCCACGTGCCCTTGCCGCCTTATATTCATCGCCGCGACGAGGCCAAAGACCGTGCCACATATCAGACCGTCTACGCCAAAGTGCGCGGGGCCGTGGCGGCGCCGACCGCGGGACTACATTTTACGCAGCGGGTTCTCCGCGCGCTTGCTACGCGGGGCGTGGAAACCTGCGAAATCACACTGCACGTGGGACTGGGAACCTTTCAGCCGGTGCGAGTGAAACAAGTCGAAGACCATCACATGGAATCCGAGCGCTACGAAATCTCCGACACTGCGGCATCGACCATCAACCGGGCCATCGAACAGGGCCGGCGCGTCATCGCCGTGGGAACAACGAGTGTCCGCACGCTGGAAAGTGTAGCGCGCGAGCACGGCGGAATCATCGCGCCCGGCCGCGGCGAAACAAGCCTGTTCATTATTCCGGGATTCCAGTTCCGGGTCATTCGGGGACTCCTGACCAACTTCCATCTTCCGCAATCGACTCTGCTCATGCTGGTCTCGGCATTTGCGGGAAAAGACTTTGTGCTGAGCGCTTACCGCCATGCGGTGGAAGTGCGCTACCGGTTCTACAGCTACGGAGATTGCATGTTGATTCTGTGACGGTGTTGGCCTTTCCAGGCTGCGGAAAAACGCCCCACTGCTGTCATCCTGAGCGCAGCGAAGGATCTCGCTCTGAGCATTTTCATGGCATTGAGAGATTCTTCGTCGCCTGCGGCTCCTCAGAATGACGGTTCCGGCGAGTGTTTCCGCAGCCTTTTTCGGCCCACCCCGAGTAACTCTTCCCCTGGCGCTTGCATCTAATCACTCTGACCGCAAACATCCAGACCCAGGGTAACCAAGTTTAGTGTGAAACGTCAGATTAAGTGTGGGGAGTTCGATTTCAGAATTTAGAATTCACCAACAAGAAAGCAAAATCCAGCCGAAAGAGGGTTATGAAGAACAAGCGAGTTTTACCCATCCCGTTTCTAATATTGATCTTGGCGGGGGTCGTGTCACTCTTCAGCATTCTTGCGGACCGTGGTTCCCGAGCCGGCATAGTCAGGGATGATTCGTTGCAAATGCAAACGGTTGAGCAGGAACGCATGGCGGCAATCTATTTACGGGTCTTGTCCTGGCTTTCCGACGTCACACCCCGGGCGGCGCAACCGGCGAATGCCAATCCCCAACCCGCGCGCGTGCCCCAGGTCATCAAAGCCCCGCTGCGCCGCGAGCGCCAGGGCAAGATTGAACTCTGCACGTTTCCTTCCGGGAAAAATCTTGCCGCCAGCATACCCCGGGCGCGCAACTTCAATTAATTCCTCCGATATTGATCCTTGCTTTCCGCCGAACCGGCAAAACAATTGGCGACGCCGACGGACAAGTTCATTTGACATAGCCCTTCCCTAGTGCTATCAAGCTTCCCCCAATGAGGGTAAATAACTGCATTCGGTGCAGCGGCCCCAAAGCCCGTTCCGCCCGCTGGTTGAAGCTGCGATTCAGCCCGCTATTTTCTCGGGAGGCTCAGCATGAAGAACGCAACGATTTCACGCCGGGAGTTCGTAAAGATCACGTCAGTCGGGGGCCTCAGTGTTGCATTGACTCCCAGCTTGAGCAATCTCCTGGCGCAAGTGGCGGGCAAACATGAGGGAATTTGCATTACGCTCTGCAATCACTGGAGTTACATCGGCATCGGCTGGCAATTGGGAATCGAGTCCTGCGTCCTCTCGGCGATTGACGCGATGGGAATGGCCGATCTGGCTCCTCACGTCAAAACCTGCCTGGAACTGGATGCCCGCGCCTACGAGTTCATGGCGGAGAAGTTCCCGGAGGTTGCGGACCGGCTGAAAAAGTATCTCGCCGAAGACAAGGTTGAGTTGATCGGCGGCACCTATGCCCAGCCGATGGGAACCATGTTCAGCGGCGAGTCCAACATCCGCCAGCTTGTGTATGGTCGGGAAACCATACGCAAAGCGTTGAACTACGAAGTCGCCACGTTTTTGGACGAGGAAGAATTTTCCCACCCGCAAATCCCGCAAATTGCGCTGGGAGCGGGCTACCGCTATGCCAGCCTCGCCCAGCTTGACACGTGGGGCCGGGCCGGAATTCCCCTCTTAGAGGTCAATGCCTTCCACTGGAAGGGAATGGACGGTACGACCATCCTGAGCACACCGAAGAATTCGCTCTTCGGTTATGCCCCTGACCTGATGAAACTCGCGACCTCGGAGGAGTTCAAGAAATTGCAAGTGCTGGGCAAGCCTCTCCTCTTTACCTGGGAGGAGTTTGGGTGGGAACCGCCCGAACAACCTTCCTACCTGCAAACCACGGAAAGATTCGAGAAAATCGCCGCCCAGTTCCCCGTTGAGTTCGTCACTCTGAAGGATTATCTCGACAGGCATGGCAGCGATGCCGCCCAAGAACCCGTTTACTTCCGCATGGACGACTGGAACAAACTGCTGACCTGGGGTTTGGGCGGAGACCAACTACGAATCATGGACCGCAAGGTGGAGGGAACGTTGCAAGCCGCGGAACGTTTTGATGCCATTGCCACCAGCCTGGGCGCGAAGGACCACGCGCGCTCTCTGGAAGAGGCCTGGAAGCACCTGCTGGCTTCCCAGAGCCATGATGTGGGGCTCTGCGAATACTCGCGCTGGCAAGGCGACCGCATGGCGCCGCTCGACCGCATCGAGGACCATCACAACTTCACTTGGGGAGCCATCGGCTACAACCACTTGGATGCCGCCGAGGAGCAAGGACAGGCGGTGTTGGAGACGTCGCTCAACACGATTGCCGACCGGATCGGCTCAGAACCGGCGAAACAGGGAGACCTGGCAGTCACGGTCTTCAACCCCAGCGCCTGGGAGCGTAACGGGATGGCGACGACGGGGCGCATTTACCCGATTCGTGCGAACACCCAAGACATTGTGCTGCGCGACCGAACCGGCCGGGTAGTGCCTTCTCAGATCATCAAAAGCGAAAAGAACGATGCGGGGAGCTTAATCGTCTCTGACCTTGCCTTCCTGGCCACCCACGTTCCCAGCGTGGGATACGACACCTTTTATCTGAATTTCTTGCCCAAAGCCGCCCCGCCTCCCGCTACGGATTTGCGCATCGATGAGCAACGGTTGGGGCTGGAAAACGAGTTCGTGAAGGTCAGGCTGAGTCCCAAGTTCGGCGCGATCATCAGCCTGGTTGACAAGCGCAACGGGCGCGAGATGCTCGACACAGAAAAGGGCGCCTTTCCCATCTTCAAGGGTACGCCCAATCAGGACTATGAACTGTACAGGGAAGAGGTAGCCAGGAAATATGGCAGCCACGGGGCGACTATCCCCCCGTTCTACGACTCCTCAAAAACCGAAGCATTCTACGAGAGCGGCGTGAGCTCCACGGCTTCCTCGGGCGATGCGCCACTGCAAACGAATCGCGGCTCCTGGATCCGCTGGATCGAAAAAGGTCCCGTTCGTGCCACGGTAAGAACCCATCATGCCTGGCGATTTCTAAAGTTTGAGACTTACGTCACACTTTGCGCGGGATTGCCCTGGGTAGAAGTCACCAGCCGGGTCCTGGCGGAAATCCCGCCGGCCACCGATGTATTCGGCGCCGACCAGCGTTTTCCCGCCGAAATCCAGCAGGGCTACTGGCTGACGTTTGCCCCCGGCTTCCACCCCGCTTCGGTGATTCGCGATTTCCCCTTGGGCGTTGAACCGACGGAGCGCTCCTGTTTCCAGGGCCGCACTTTCGTTGATCTTGTCGGAGAGGGAACGGGACTTCTGCTCCTGCACCCGGGAACTCAATACTTTAGGCGTGACGCCAACGGGGTATTTTCCAATTTGATTATGCGCGAGTGGGAATCATACTTTAGCCATGAATATGGCTGGCCGCGCTACTCGGAGTACCAACATGCCCTGGCGCCGCACGACGGTAAAATCACGCATGCCGATCGCGTGAGGGCGGCCGAGGCATTCAGCCAGAAGCTCATCACGGTGGTGGGCAAGCATGACGGAGGCAGCTTGCCTCCGCGCAAGGCCTTCGTCCGCGTGGAACCGAAAAACCTCCAGCTACTGGCGTTCCGAAAAAAAGATGGACCTGGGTTCGAAATTCGCGTCGTAGAGGTTGAAGGCAAGCAGGGGTCTGCCTCCATCAAAGTCGACGCGCCATCTGCCCGCGCGTCCGAAACCAATCTCTTGGGAAAGAAGATTGCGAACGTGGATTGTAAAGCCGGCAAAATAAATTTCGACTATAAACCCTGGAGGGTCCAGACGTTTGAGGTCGCTTGACGGCGGTGGAATTGCACGATCGGCACAGAGCCCAGGCCTCAGGCACAGCCCTCAGGGCGAAGATGCGACCAGGCACCGTCGCCTTGGCGGGCGACGGCTTGCACCGCTGGCGGGTCGGCCACAAAAATCACTGCCGCTTGCGGAATGCATGTTGGGTTTTCATCTGATTGTACCCCCGCGCCGCGCAGGATTTATACGCCTCATGACGAATGACATTGGAGCGCACGGAGATAGTGCCGCACCCCCTTTCGGCGCGCCCAGTCCTCCACCTTCTCCAGTAGCTTTCCCCCCACGCCTTTGCCGCGAAGGGATTCCTCTACCACCAGACCTCCGAGTTTCACATACGTATCGCGCTCCACCAGGCAGCACACATAGGCATGCGCCCAACCCACCACGCGGCCTCCCGAAACGGCCACCAGGATGAGATGTTTCGGATCATCCAGCACGGTGGTCAGGCGCTCCTCAACTTGGCTGGGCGAGGAGGGGTACCCGAGTTGGGTCGCGAGGTTCGCGAGCGCCTGAGCCTCGCGGGCCGGAGGGTCAGCGCCGCAAAGTCAGCAGGGTGAGGAGTTGCAATGATGGATCCCACTGGCCCGTATTCTACCAATGAATCCGTACCCGATACTTGAGTTGGGCTTCGCCGTTGGCCGCCACCGGCACGGTGAAGCGCGCCGCAAAGGCTGCGGTCTTTTCGAATTTGAAGGTCGAATTGAGCATCGTCCAATCACCACTGATGGGTTCATTGACGAAGACCGTGATCGGATCGGGTTTGTGGTTACGAAGCGAAATTTCGTACTCCACTTCCACGCTGCGCGAGCCCAGACGCTGGAAATCCGTCTGCTTGCGCTCCGCGACCACGTCGAAGGCGTTGCCGATGTGGAGGCTCACCGTTTCGTCCTTGGGGGTGTGATCGATACGATCTTCACCGATGAATTGCACGCGGCCTTTGGAATCCCCCTGGTAAACGCGCACGGTTCCCGCCGGCAGCGGAACTCCCAGCGAGTTGCCTTCTGCATTCTTGAATTTGATCAGAACTTTGACCGGCTCTTTGGTCGGTTGGCCGGGGCTCTGGGCGTTCTGGTAGTAATACGTCTGGCCGTCAACCTCAAAGACCTTCTCCACCGCCGCGCCAGCCGCGGCCAGTAGGCTGATCTGCTTGGTTTCATTGTCTTGAATATTCGTGTGGCGATCGAGCGTGTAAAGGTGATACTCGGAAATCGCTTCCTGTGCGAATTGCGGCGCCGCCGCGGCTTTTGACTCCAGGGCCATCGCGTGCATCTGCCTGCCATTTATTGGCGCGACGCGATTCAATTCCCCCGCCACCAATTGGAGTTGCGCGTTGCGGAAAGACGCGCCGCTCTGGTTCACCACGGTCACCCAGCCGTTCAAATCCGCAGACTTCTGATCGGAGTGCACGGTGAGCACGTAGTCGGCATTCCAGTTCACCTGATTCGTCAGGTAGGATGCCTCCACCGTCTGTTCGCCTGCTTTGCGATTGTCCAGCAACCAGACGAGCGTTGGCTTGCTGTAGAGGTTTTCCGGCAGGTCGGGGAAGACGTAACGGTCGGCTCCCATACCGGTGATGATCTCATTCCCCACCTTCCAAACCGGCCCATCGTTGTCGGCCAAGAGCATGGCTTTCATGGGAACTTCCCTGGTGGAATTGTTTTCTGTGATGACGCGGATCAGCGTCAGTTCCTTGCCGACGTATTTTTGCAGAAGCTTCTGCGGGCTCAACAAATCGTATTCGTAGTCCTGTTCGAGCACGTTGAGTTCCTTAGGCGCGGTCAGGGAAACGATGTGGACCGTTGCCGGATTCACCTGTGCGGCAATATCCATATAGCGCAAGTCGATGGCGCCGTCGGGCAGTCGCACGCGGCGGACGTCGCGCACCAGGGCGATGTTGGAGTTATAAACGGTGACCGCCAGTTCTTTCTGGTCCTTCTCCGTGGAGGTCACTGTGGTCTGCGCCCGAGCCTCTGCCGCTGCGATCCAACATGTCAGAATGATTGCCACGATAAGTCGCACTGCGGGTTGTTGTTTCATCTTGATCCACCTTTCAGATCCGAAGATAATTGCGCCGTCCTTCCGAAACTCCCACCCTACCGCTTGTTGGCTCAGAATGATATCTGGGCCACCCCTTGCCACAAGGCACATGCTCCCAAGCATAGAACGGGCGGCGCGGGACTTCTTGCGTCAGCCAGAAACACAGACTATCCAAATGGCAGTCGGGCGGCTACTCACGGTTGGCCCCCTGCGGGGCCGGACCAATGCGGAGGCGGAGTTCCCAGCAAAAGGCCGTGGGAGGCAGCCGTTCAGCGGAACAAGGCGCGGATGTCGCGCAGGTCGACGTTCGCGAATTCCGATGCGATCAAGTCCGCTTGCTGGAGTTCCCCGGGGGGGCGGCTGTGGGCGAGCGCCAAGCATTTAAAGCCGGCCGCTTGCGCGGCGACCACTCCCAGGGGCGCATCCTCGATGGCGAGGCACTCCTCCGACTGGAGCGATTGGTCGCGGAAGATCGGCAGCGCTCGCAAGCGGAAGAGGGCCGTGAGGTAGACCTCGGGGTCCGGCTTGGAGCACCGGCAGTCGTCCGCCGTCGCCAGAACGGAAAACTTTTCGCGCCAGCCCAATTTGGTGAGCAAGTGGTGGATTTCCACGCGCAGGCTGCCGCTGGCAATCGCCAACGGATAATGCCTGGCCATCTCGGTGACGAACTCTGCCACGCCCGGCATGGCAGGCAGACCGTCGCGAATGATCTCCTGATAGCGTTGGCCTTTCCAGGCGACCAACTCGTTGCGCCGTGCAAGGTCCACGGGTCGCCCATGGCTGGCGTATAGGTGTTCGACGAGACTGCGGTCGTCCAATGCCAGGTAGTCACGGTAATACTCTTCTTCGCTGACGGTCCAGCCCTCCAGAGCGGCCATTTCCTGGGTCAACTTCAAAATGAGCGGCTCACTGTCTACGATGATGCCATCAAAGTCGAAGATAACGGCGCGCAGCAAGTTGGGTAAACTCCTCGCAGACCGGGTCCGGCACCAAGGGTGATTCAAACGGGGGAACGCGACGGAGTGGGTGCGCTTGCCCGGGGCTCGACGCCACCCGAATCCACCCGGTCTTGAAAGCGCTATGGTACACTTGAGTTGGAAGAGGGTACAAGGGTGGAGTGTCGGTTCCCTGCTGCGGCTTGCGGGACACTGTCCGGTGAGTGGCCCAGGGGACACTTGAAGCGGGAAGGGGGGAGACCTCGCGCCCGACGCCCATGCCCCTTCCGTCACCCAAAAGAGTTTGCTGCGTCTAATAAAGTGAGGAGCACGGTCGAGTCATGACCCACGAGTTGAGTATTCCCATCGCTTTCTTGGCGGGGCTCGCTTCTTTTCTATCGCCGTGTGTGTTGCCTTTGGTTCCGGGTTATATTTCGATGCTCTCAGGGGCCACGATCGAAGAACTGAAGAAAGAGGCCAGCGGAGAGCTCCTGCGCCGAGTGCTACGCAATTCCTTCGCTTTTGTATTAGGGTTTTCCCTGGTCTTTGTAATTCTGGGCGCCTCAGCAACGTGGGTGGGACGATTCCTGCTGGCGCAGCGCACGACCTTCAACATTATCGCCGGCATCATTGTGATTATTTTCGGATTGCACCTGACGGGTTTGGTGAAGATCCCGCTGCTCTATCGTGAGGCGCGGCTGGATACGGGTGCCCCACGGCGCAGCCTGGGTGGAGCATTTCTGCTGGGATTCGCCTTTGCTTTCGGGTGGACTCCCTGCATCGGGCCGATTCTGGCAGCGATCCTGACTCTTGCCGCTCAAAGAGAGACCGTGCTCCAGGGCATGTTTCTGCTGGCAGTTTATTCCGCCGGACTCGCCATTCCGTTCCTGTTCACAAGCCTTGGGCTGAGCACCTTCTTAAAATTCTATGGAGGATTCCGCAAGCACTTGCAGGCGGTGGAAGTAGCATCAGGCGTGCTATTAATTGCTCTGGGCGTGCTGATGGCCTTCAACAAGCTGACGATTATTTCCGGATATTTTTCATTCTTGAACCGGTTTGCGCTCTAGGGTCGGCAGACGGGGAGGCTGGCAGGCCGCAATTGATTGGTTGGGTTTGGAAGGGCGGGGCTGAAGCCCCGCCCTTCCGGCAGCCCCCTAAGAAGGTCCGAGGGGGCTGAGAAGCCTAGGCTAACGATCATAACCTTTCCCGATCATTGGAATCGGGAAGAGCAGCGCAATCGTGGCCTTAGTATTTCCGAAGGCACGAAAGGAAAAAGTTTGCACCCGATTTTGATCAGCATCGGTTCGTTCCACCTTCCGACCTACGGCGTCCTGCTAGTCATGGCAATCCTGGGAGGGATTTATACCGCCATGCGTCTGGGCCGCCGCGTGGGCCTGGGTTCTGCGCTGATATTGGATTTTTGCACGTGGTTGATTCTCGTTGCGTTGGTCGGCGCGAAAATCTTGTTGGTCCTGACGGATTGGAGTTATTACCGCGCGAATCCCGGCGAGATCTTCAGTTTTTCTACCTTCCTGGCGGGCGGAGTTTTTTACGGCGGCTTCCTGGCGGCGCTCCTCTTCACCGTCTGGTACGTGCGTGTGCAGAAACTCTCCTTTTGGAAGCTGGCGGATGTGCTGGCGCCCGGCGTGGCGCTGGGCCAAAGCGTGGGACGGCTGGGATGCTTTAGTGCTGGGTGCGATTACGGCAAACCCACCACCGCGCCGTGGGGAGTGGTCTTTACCAGCACCTTTGCGCATGAAGTCTCCGGGGTCCCGTTAGGTGTGCGCTTGCATCCCGCGCAGCTTTACGAATCCATCACAACTTTCGTAATCTTCGGCTTGCTGCTGTGGTGGTTCCCAAGGAAGAAGTGGGATGGAGATGTTTTCCTTGGTTACGTGGGGCTGTACGCCGTGGCGCGATTCTTTCTGGAATTTTTGCGCGGCGACGAAGACCGGGGTTTTGTGTTTCACCACCTGCTTTCGACGTCCCAGTTCATCGCGCTGCTGGCGCTGGCAGGGATTGCCACCGTATTCATCTGGCGACGTGGTCATCGCTGCGAGGAACTGAGCGCAGGTCCAGGAAGCAGGAATGAGCGGCATGTTGCGCAGGCGGGCGAAGTGGTGCAGCAAAGCAGGTTCGCCCGGGCACAGACGGCGGACGCGGGAGTGGCGGCCAACAAGGCGCCGGCGGTTGCCGCGGCGCCCGCCCCTAAACGCGCCAAGCATTAACGTGAAATCATAGTGAGGTGTGGGCTTTGGAAGAACAGACACCAATCGAGAATACGCCCCAGGCATCGAAGGCGCCGGAAGGTCCTCCCCAGGAGAACCCAACGGCCACTAAATCCAAGTTGCTCGCCGGCGCTCTGCTGGCCGTCGTGCTCGTAGTGGGCTTGTACTACCTGAACCGTTATTGGATTGCGCCTGCGGTGAGGGCGCAAACGAAAAGCGACGGGAACCATCCCCTGGCGCCGGCGTTTTCGCTGACGGACATCACTGGCAAGCCGCTCAACCTGAGTGACTACCAGGGAAAAGTGGTGATGCTCGATTTCTGGGCGACGTGGTGCGGGCCCTGCCGGATTGAGATTCCCGGCTTCATTGAATTGCAGAAGCGCTACGCAGCGCAGGGCTTTACCATGATCGGGATCTCCATGGACGACAGCCCGGAACCCGTGGTGGGTTTCTACAAGGAATTGCAGATGAATTATCCCGTCGCCATCGGCAACGACCGGCTGGGGGACCTTTATGGCGGCATGCCG